>Ga0209064_1000124_pt1 | contig 179007 bp, 110 predicted proteins | sample Inofromicrocosms_FD_187498 | JGI IMG/M metagenome (GOLD analysis project Ga0209064, IMG submission 187498) | Mouse cecum microbial communities from Vienna, Austria - Inoculum for glucosamine and mucus D2O microcosms (SPAdes) (version 2) | ecosystem: Host-associated > Mammals > Digestive system...
GTAGGTAATCCAGAACGATATTGTCAATCTCCGCCGCACGTTGGAAGAGTTCCTCGAGATCCTTGTCGTAAGGGCCGTAATGACCGGGCAGGTTGTGCTCCTTCTTCCACGAGTATGTGTAAGGGATGTCGCATCTGTCGTGCGTCGCCACGAGGTTCAGACCGCAATATATCTCCACTGTGTCGGCATCGTAGAGGATGACAACACGCTTGCCCACATGTTCGCGAGGAACGCTGTAGTGGTGCTTGAACAGGGATACGTAGCAGTTCTTGCCGACAGTCATCAGTTTGCGTTCCTTCATGACAAACAGTTTCTCGGGCAGGGGGCGGAGAAAGTCCTTCTCCCCGCGAAGGAAGATGTCACGGCGCGACAGTTCACGGCCGGCCATCGGCTTCTCGTTGAAGTCTAGCAGCGATATGTGTATCGCCGTGTTCAGCTCATCCAGAGAGTTGAAAACCATTCCCTCGATATCAAGATAGACTGAACGGTACAGGAGCTTGACCGCGTTCTCGACAAGTGCCTTGTCCTTTGGATGGCGTACACGCGCCGGGTATACGGCACATCCATAATGTTCGGCAAAGGCGGCAAACTCCTCGTTGATTACCGGTTCGTTACGGTCGCTGGTCTTCACCGCCGCCTTGAGATTGTCGGGAACGATGGCCGCCACAACACCCTCGAAGTACTGAAAGGCGTTCTGACAGGCCTTGATCAGGTCTTCCTTGCGCTGGGACCATACGGCCTCGCAGTAAGTATAATGACTGAACGGAAGTATGGCCACGAACACTTCGGCCTTCTTGACCTCGCCCGTCATCTCGTCGACAACCGCGAGTCTGTCGCCCGCGAAGTCGATGTACATCTGGTCGGCGGCGTAGTGCTCGACATGACCGACGACAGTGGTATGGAATCTGTATTGTCTGACGGTGCGTTTGAACACAGATTCCTGAAAGCCATCGGGATGACCTTCCCGATACTCATTGAAGAGCTTGCGCACGGTCATTCCCTTGCGTGAAAGACGGGCGACATAATCCGGTATCAGCGCATCAAGTTCGAGCTGACGCTGCGAAGGCTCGCGATGACGGAACTCCGTGCATCCGAACATGTCACGGAGTTGCTCCTCCGTAAGTTCAAGCAGCTGATCTGTAGGCTTGCCGCTTGAAATGAACAGCCGGACGTACTTGCGCACTGTGTTGCGGGAAATGTGAAACGTATTGGCCGTCTCTTTTATTCCCATTCCGACTGCGTAACATCTCAGGATGTTTTTTAATTTTGCAATCATATTTTGTAGTATTTGACATTGAACCCCGCCGTGCCAGGACAAGGATTCTCAAAACTACAAAAAAATTCCCCTGCCGTATCATCGACAGGGGTCATTTTTATTTTGCCCGAAGGGGTCAATCTTATTATGCCCAAAGGGGTCAGTCCCGCGTGCCCGAAGGGGTCAAACTCACGCGCCTTTTCCAGTGGCCTCCACCAGCTTAATATGATAGTATTTGCAGGCGCACTCCTCATCATAGGCGCATTCTGTGTATTCACTATCAAAGAAACATATGCAGAGAAACACAATATAGCAGCCGACAATGCTGCCGAATAAATCGACACCTCTGTCGACGGATAAAACGACAGAGGTGTCCCGCCTGCTCAAGAGGTGCATCTACTTATTGCGATGCACCTATTGATTGTTTCATATAAGAGCCGGTATAAAATTTTCTCCATATCTCCAGACGCCAGCTATCTTCCTTGACAGGAATAGCATTTCGCTCGTCGATTTCCTTTACATATTTATTGGGCTTAAGCCCCAATCTCGACATATCATATCCGGAAACAAATCGGTTGAGCTCCGATGCATCCACAAGAAACACTCTCTTCGTACGATAATTAGTGCCTTTACTATTAGACGGAGGCATCAACGGAGGAATAAGCCGCATAGAGTAAGCCACATTACCTTTCATCTTAGCAAACGACCATGGCATTACAGTATCGGTAATCGAATATGCGTTATAAAAATGCTCACCCGGAATTGCATATGACACCACCACCCTGTAAAGGGTATCGGAGGTATCATTTTCGACATAACTGCCATTGACCTGCAACCCCTTCCCGGCCCGGTAATCATGTAGGACTATGAAATCTGATTTTCCCGACTCGTCAATCCTAACTACCGTGACATCCGGAACAATCCATTTCAACAAGGATTCAACACCCATATAAAGCAACGGTGAAATATAAACCATCATCATTACAATCTGCACTATATACTTCCTCCTATCTGCCAATACGGGGCTCAGACTGTCAACTACACCATCGCAATTCGTCATGCACGACAATCTATCCATGCGTTTATCTCCGCATATCCACAATGCCGCCGCTGCTATAATAGTCAGAGCCACATTAATCCACCAGCATAATGACCAGTCATAAAGATACATTCCAAACACAAAATATATTATGACACCAAACACCGACATTATAGCCACGCCGACATTACGAGGCTGCTTTGGAGTCCAATATACAGCCGTCTGACTTATCATCCATCGGGAAAATCCGATCTTATACATCAACATGCTATTCAATGCTACAGCTACTGCCGATGCTATAATTCCAAGTACTGATTCGGTAAATAACATAACTTATAAGAGTTTGTGTTGCAGAAAGTGATAATCATCTATGCAATGGCATAAACATCACAAATATATATATTTTTTACAATAGAATAGAGAATGCCACGTTTTAATACTGACAGACAGTTTAACACGTACTGCATACGTAAAACACCAAGCATCAGAATATGGAAAAAGAATGCATAATAGTATTGTCGGGTGGCATGGACAGCACGACCCTTCTCTACGACTACAAGGATGAAATAGCCATTGCCCTCACCTTTGACTACGGCAGCAATCATAACGCACGTGAAATAGAATGTGCACGCATCCATTGCGAACGTCATGGCATTGAGCATATCGTAATACCTCTTGACTTCATGCACCAGTATTTCCACTCCTCGCTGCTTGACGGTGCCGATGCAATCCCTGAAGGACATTATGCCGACGACAACATGCGCTCAACAGTAGTGCCGTTCCGCAACGGCATAATGCTTGCCGTCGCTTGCGGTATGGCCGAGAGCCGCGGACTCAAGAAGGTGCTTATCGCCAATCATTCGGGTGACCATGCAGTATATCCCGACTGCAGGGCCGCATTCATAGATGCCATGTCCGAAGCCATGCAGGCCGGTACCTACGACAGAATATCCATACTCGCTCCATACACCGGCAAGGACAAAACATTCATAGCCGCACGCGGAGCAGAACTCGGTGTGGATTTCTCGCTGACATACTCCTGCTACAAGGGACGCGAGCGCCATTGCGGACGATGCGGCACATGTGTGGAGCGGCGTGAGGCATTCCGCATTGCCGGCATTCCCGACCATACTCTCTACGAAGAATAGCCGGAAGAATAACCGGACTACATATACAGCAATGGAACTTATTGGGGAATAAGTTCCATTGCTGTATATGTGAGTTATTATCTAAAGCAAGACCCCGTCGGATGCCGACGGGGTCTGTCATTGATTATAAGAAGCGGTCAGGAATTCTATATCATTTTACCAATATTGCTTACCTAAATTCTTAACAGTCCTTATTTTACCTTTTCGTAGATATAGAGTTCGTGAATTTCGCCTGTATAACCTTCGTTTTCGTACGGACCCTGGCTCATGCCAAGCACAATCTGAGTGCCACGGTTGTTGAGCACAACCAGGTCGTCGTTTACAGGATCAATGGAAAGTCCTTCAATCTCACCGGCACGCTTGAAGTCGCTCATTTCGCGGAAAAGTTCTACGCGGCCTTTCTTTGCACCGCCGGCAATCTTGCCTTTACGCATTACAGGTTTGCCTTTCTTGTCGAGCTGTACACTGAAAGGAGTATCTTTCACAACCTCCTCGCCATCAACGAGACCGGTAAATGGCACCTCGGTAATGTCGGCGATATAGATATTGTCGGGAATCTGATACAGCGACTCACCGTCGTCCGAAGTGAAAAGCATCTTTCCGTCGGCGATGAAAATACCCTGACACCAGTAAGGAGTCGGCAAACACTGCATCTTGGTGTAATACTTGCCGGTAGCAAGATCGTAGCAGTATACATAACGGCTGTCGACCCAGTCAGACATCCACACCATGTTTTTATCACGGTCCACTGCAAGACCGGATACCTCTACCTGGCCTGACTCAGGTGTCCAAGGCAGGTCGCGCTTCCACTTAAGAGTTTCTGCGTCATAGATAGAAACAGCGATATTATAGCCGCGGCCATACTCGAATTTCTCGATACCGCAATAGATTTCTCCATTGTGGATATCAATGTCACCGAAGTGGTTGGCGATTTCTGGATGTTGGAAGGGCTGGTCGTTCTTTGCTACAAGATTACCATCCTTGTCATACTTATAGAGAACCTTTGTATCAGATACATAGTAATAAGTACTGTCGATAGCGATACCTTGACGTCCGGCTACAGGGATTACTTTTTTCAGACGGTATTCGCTGCCTACATGCTGTGCGCTTACGGAGATGCCTGCGATGAGCATTGACATCATCAATAAAATCTTTTTCATAAAATTTTAGTTTTCGTAGATTATTTAGATTTACAGTCAGAGTTAATCAGATAGGAAATCATATCAGAACTTGAACAGACCCATCAGCTGAAGCTGGCTTGATGTGCTCTTTCCATTGTTTGAAGCCTCGCGAACATCCTTGCCATACATAGAGAGCATATAGTTGAGCTGAACCTTCAGATTTCCAAACGGTTCCCATGTGCAACCCAAAAGCACTCGGTCATAATTATTGAGAGAGAGCTTGTTAAGGCTGTCATGATACATATCATAGCGCACTACGGGAAGGAACTTACCGAAATGATAGCCGGCAAGAGCGTAGAAACCAGTCTCGTGAGCAAGAGAAATGCCTTCTTTCTTGCCTCTGAGATAGCCATATTCGGCGCGAACGTCAAGACCGGTCGGATTGTTATACCAGAAGCCGCCTACAAAACGGTGCATCGGGCAATACTTGCCGGGGATTTCTTCGCCCTCCTCATTTTCGAGATCCTTATTAGTCTGGTACTCACCATAATTATATGCAGCCTTTACATTGAAATACTTAAGCGGGCGCACTGTGAGAGCTGCGATAATGTCTTTAGACTTGTTGTTGTCATCCTTACAAGGCAGCTGGCCGTTTGTTACAGCGAAATTATATGACAGGTAATTGAATCCCTCGGCGCTGGGCAGAAGGTCACCCATCAACATGATGCCTAAATCTCGTCCGTAATCAACGAAATCATAACCGATTGCATTGCGGCATGCCATACGATAACAGATATTGGAGAAGTCGACAGTCTCGAGAGTTGCAGGAGAAATATCGTAGTTCTCATAGCCTAACGGAGTATAGAACTGACCTACACGTACCTGAAATGCCGGATTAAACTTATATGTGAAGAATGCGTCCATTACCTGGATATTCTTCTGGCCGTTGCCGTTGGTCGAACCGGCAATACCATTGAATGCCTCGATCTGCACACGTACCGAACCGTTTTTGCACACTTGTCCGTCAAGGATAAGACGCAGGCGCTTGGCCTGGAATGACGAAGTGCCAGAGCCAAGGCTATTGTAGTTGTAACCAGCTTGTAGATAGCCAGATACTTTTACCATTTTGGAAAGCTGTGATTTCCAGTCCTCAGTGGCGCCTGCGGCAGAAGATGCCGGCACTGATGCCGAAGAGGGAGTCTCCATGGGTGCATTGAGTACATCATAAGACGATTCTGTTACATCTGAGGCATACATGGTAGTCGCAGCGGCGCAACATGCCATAATCGCAAAGATTTTTTTCATAACTCAAATTGGTTTTAAGGTGTAACGTTATTGGATTAATATAGAATAAATGATTTATTATCAGAAAATTACAGTAAAGTAATAACAAATACCATACCTGCAACAGAACAAGGATATGGCATAACAGAATCAAATAATAATATATTTGAACTTATGTCAGGGATTTAGGAAACAGCAGCAACTCTATATGGCAATCAAGTTCTGGCATCTACGAGAATGCGCCCGAACTCCATCACATTAAGTGCTGTAATAGGAGGTTGAGGATTGGAATTGATAGCAGTGTCAAGTGTGGTTTCTCCGGAAAGGACAAGCACACCTAACGCACCGGCATTTCTGGCCATGGCCACATCGGTATAGATACGATCGCCACACATGGCAATCTCATCGGCCTCCAAGCCATACCGATGGCGTATACCGGCAAGCATATCCGGATTGGGCTTACCGATTACGATATCCGGTTCGCGACCTGTAGCATGCTCTATGCAACGGCAGATGGAGCCACAGTCGACAAGTATTGTAGGCAAATCGGTCGGGCACACACGGTCGGGATTTGTGGCTATATAGGGTATACCCTCCGAGGCAAGCCATGCGGCATGACACAGACGGTCATACTGGAGAGTAGTATCAAACGCCACTACGAGAGCATCCGGGCGGTCAGCAGAGTCAGCTTTCGTCAACTCGAATCCGGCAGCCCCAAACTCAGCGAGCATGCTTGGTGTGCCAAGCGCAAAAATTCGCTTCACCTCAGGCATATTGGACTTGAGATATTCAATAGTAGCCACTGCAGTAGTATACATATTCTCCTCTGAAGCCTCAATACCAAGTTTTTCCAGCTTCTTAAGATAATCCTTGATACTACGGGTGGGATTGTTTGTGAGAAAAGAATACCCTATGCCGTTCTCATCAAGCATTTTTAAGAAATCCTTTGTAAACGGGAATAATTTTGAGCCGAGGTATATTGTGCCATCCATGTCAAGAGCGACATGTTTTATACGCCGGCATGCCTGCATAAGTTCGTCATGCGACATCGGAGTAATGTATTTCTCAAAATTTTTCATAACAATCAGATTTTGATTATTCTGCATACATTATACTTTCGGTACGAAACAAGCCGTTTGCCGGAAAGTATACAGGATTGCTTTGTCAGGATGGTAAAAATAGGGTTGTATAGTGGGTTATCTTCAGAATATATACTCACCGGATATAATCTTATAGAGTCAAATGAGAACATCCGGGTGAAAACCTTGCAAATCAATATCATTGGTATTTTATGACACGATTGCCAAATGCTTTCGTTGCGAAAGTAATATATTTTTTAAATAAAAACAAATAAAATTAGCACTTTTTTTCGCAAAATATTTTAACGCATTTATTAATATTCTTTGTATCAAAATATTACACAAACCTAACGGGACACGAATATTCTGTTTAGATAAGTAGAAACCGCACTTCTGACTTTTGTCGAAGTACATGTAAAATTATTAACCATTATTACTACAGAATGAGTCGGCCGGCCATCCTTGTCGAGCATATATCCGGCGTAACACAATACACCCGTCATACTCCCTGACTTCAAGGCCATACGCCCCTCCAAGGGTGTGCGTTTTAAAAAATTCCTTACAGTGCCATCACGGCCGGCAATCGGGAAAAGCTCCGCATAACTATGGCTACGGGCCATAGAGTGAAGTACATCGGAAAGCATGCGGGCTGACATCCGGTTGACCGGTGCAAGTCCGGAACCGTCGACAATACGCCCGCGGGAAAGATCGATACCTCGAGCCTTCCAAAGGTCGCGCTGAACGACAATAGCTGAATCGGCACGCACAAGCGCCACTTCCGTATCCCGTACGTCGCATGCAGGCAGCAGAAGTGCACGAAGCATAGCCTCGGCGTAGAGATTATCGCTGCGGTGCATCATCACTTTTAATATATCATCCCTATCCGGCGAAAAATATCGCCAAACTTTTATCGGTGATAAATCTTCCGGCAATACAACCTCAGTGTAATTCATCTCAGCATCCATCGCCATGGCAATTCCTTCCTTAGCCAGACGGTCTGTCACTACATCACACAACACGGCCGCCGGATCAGAATCTGCCATACGCCCCTCCTTGCTGTCAAATGAATTATCGCGATAATTTATTGGATAACATCCTGCTCCATACTCCCATTCGAGGTCCTCAAGAAGCCAGTAAGGGGAAAGTGCATCTTCCGGAATGTCGGAAGGTATAGCAGATACATCACCGTTCATGCATTTTACACCCAATCTGTCCAACTCTGTTGCCACCCATATATCAAATGCTTCCCGCTTGTTGAAAAACCGAGAGCCGAGCGTGGGATCATAACCGCCCACTATGGCCAGATAGCCATTGAGCACACCGTCCGCCGACAATGCTCCATACGCTGCCAGCCTCGTAACAAAGCGAAAATCAACAGGTAGCGACAGCTGGGCTGTAGCAGCGGTAAGGCACTTCTGCACCGACGCAGGCACAAGCAGTCGCTCACTATCATAATCCGCAATCACTTTCCCATCGGAGATACGCACAATACGTATCCCTACAGAAGCCCCCTCGGCAGAGGGGAAATCCAGAGGCTGCGAACCATAAGCCTGCAACACGGCACATACATATATTATAAACGTCAGAATTATATTCCTCATAATTGTAAAAGCATGTTTAGAGTTTCAAAATTAATTCAAATTACCCGGAATATACCTCAAAAACTCCCGTTCTTTTGCTCTTATTCCGAAGAAAATGATTAATTTCGCACATTAAAAGCAAATTTGTGCAATATAAATGGCCAGCAAGACCCGCGAAAAATTAATTGAAGTAGCCCGCCAGCTCTTTGCCCACAAAGGGATAGAGAATACGACGATGAGCGACATTGCAACCGCCTCGGAAAAGGGACGGCGCACAATTTATACCTACTTCAAAAACAAACGCGAGATCTACAATGCCGTAATAGAAAAAGAGAGCGAACAGGTGGTAGGCCGCCTGCGGGAAATATTCGCAATCGATATGAACCCGCTCGAAAAGCTGATGAGATTTATCGACGTACGCATAGACATCGTCGAAGAAACAATACGCCACGAACGCGAAAGCCCGGTATTGCGCACGCTTATGGTACGCGATGTACGACGCATGGAGCGTATCCGCAATCTCGCCGTAGAAAAAGAGATTGAAATGCTCAGGCAGATTATGGACGACGGTGTAAAAATGGGACTCTTCTCAAGAGAACGAATCAATGATGCTTTCATGGCAATGATAATGATGTTTCAGGGAATCGAGTTGTCTATAATGCGCAATAATTTTGCATTTTACGGAATTGAACGTGATGAAGTGCGTGTTAGGGCAAAGAATTTTATTCTTGCCGCCTTGACACGCGATGACACGCAAGCCACCAATAATCCGCCACTGCAACCAACCGACAATAAACATTAAGAAACAAAGATAAAAATTTCAGTATGTATATCAACGCCACAGGATATTACGTGCCGGAAGCACGTGTCGACAACGACTACTTCCTCAATGTCAACGGTCTCACAAGCGAATGGATCGAAAAGCGCACAGGCATCCGCACCCGCTCCAAAGCCGGAGAGGGAGAAGGACACAACTCAATGGGTCTTAATGCGATAGAGGACGCACTGAAATCGCTTCCCTATCCAATAAAAGATGTTGACCTCATCGTAAGCGCCTCATATTCACCCTACGACACAGTAGCCACTCTCGCTCATATCGCACAACAGAAATACGATATCGACGGCGCCAAGGCTGTGTATTGCAGCGCAGCATGTTCATCGTTTGTCAACGGCCTTGAAATCGTCGACGCCTACTTCAAGTCAGGCAAAGCCCGCAAAGCCCTGCTCATATGCTCGGAGCACAACACATATTATTCTAATGAATCCGACCCCAAAGCAGGCCACCTGTGGGGTGACGCAGCGGTAGCATATTTCCTCTCAGCCGACAAAGTAGCAGAGACCGACCTTAAGATTTCCGACATATTTACCTGCGGTCTCGGAAATGTAGGCAAAGGTCCCGACGGTGTGATTCTGCGCCCTAAAGAAGGTGGCATAGAAATGCCGGACGGCCGCGATGTATTTGTTAACGCCTGTCAGCAGATGATACGCGCGCTTGATGAAGTGACCAAGCCTATAGGCATCACTCCCGGACAGCTCGACTATATAATAACCCACCAGGCCAACAAACGAATTGTAGCACAAGTGGCACACCAGCTTGACCTTACCGACGATCACTTCCTCAATAATATCGAAGAACTCGGCAACACCGGCTCGGCATCATGTGCTCTTGTCTTTGCCCAGAACCGCGATACATTCCGTAAAGGACAGCGCGTAGGCCTTACCGTATTCGGCGGAGGCTATTCCTGCGGAGCTTTCTTGGTCGAGATATAATAAATTACTAATTTTGCATGTCCCTCTTTCGAAAGGCTCTGCCATGGGCCTGACAGTGCAATACAATTGCATCAACCACAAAACTAATTATATATATTCCTAATAAACATGAAACAGTTAGAAGGCAAGACCGCACTCATAACCGGTGCCGCACGCGGTATCGGCAAAGCTCTCGCACTGCGTTTCGCCGCTGAAGGCGCAAACATCGCATTTACCGACCTCGTAATCGACGAAAACGGCAAGGCCACAGAAAAAGAAATAGAAGCTCTCGGAGTAAAGGTGAAGGGATATGCTTCCAATGCCGCCGACTTCAACCAGACTAAAGAAGTAGTAGCCGAAGTGCACAAGGATTTCGGGTCAATCGATATTCTCGTAAATAACGCCGGCATTACTAAAGACGGCCTGATGATGCGAATGACCGAGGCCCAGTGGGACGCAGTTATCGCTGTAAACCTCAAGAGCGCATTCAACTTCATCAACGCCGTACTCCCCATCATGCTCCGCCAGCGTAGCGGTTCTATCATCAACATGGCATCGGTAGTAGGTGTACACGGCAACGCCGGACAGTCCAACTACGCTGCATCAAAGGCCGGCCTTATCGCTCTGGCTAAATCTATCGCCCAGGAAGTAGGCTCACGCGGCATCCGTGCCAACGCTATTGCTCCCGGATTTATCGAGACTGCCATGACTGCGGCTCTTCCCGATGACGTACGTGCCGAATGGGTTAAGAAAATCCCTCTGCGCCGTGGAGGCCAGGTTGAGGATATTGCAAACGTTGCCGTATTCCTCGCTTCCGACATGTCATCGTATGTTACCGGCCAGGTAATCCAAGTCGACGGCGGCATGAATATGTAATAATACATTCACATATAGCAATCATGCAGACAGCGGGCGGCACAATATGCCGCCCGCTTGTCATATCTACCTATAATAGTACCTATTGCATGATTTGCCTCTTATTCCCTTATCCATGCCACGACTTTAGGAGCCAATATGGCCACCACCGGCAGCAATGTAAATCCGAGGAGTACAGCCATGTCGCCTATGTCGCCTACTGTCACTGTCCCCTTGCTCATTATGTGTGAAATCCAGCCTATCCAGTATATGGCAAGCACCAATATGGCGACTCCATACGCTCCCCACTCCATACCATTGAGCATTCGGCGTCGCCGGGGTGGAAGACGGTTCATCACCTTACGCGTAAACCATGCTGTCACCGGAGCATCGGGCAATCCCTTTTGAAATGCGCGACGAAGCGCGTCATCATTGCTGAAAATATCGTTCTGTTGTTTCATAACATTCTTTCTTTAAATTATCTTACCTGAGCCATCTTTACCTTGGCACGCGACAAATGGCTCTTCACAGTACCCTCAGGCATGTCCAATATACGGCTAATCTCCTTGAGAGGTTTATCCTCCAGATAGAACAGGAGCACAGCCGCACGCTCATTTGCAGAAAGCACACTCAGACATCGCTCAACATCCAGACGAGCTTCGGTGGCGCCGGCCGTATCAACACGCTCATCAACCGGAATGCTATCGGGAGGGTCATCGGGGAGTATCTCTCGGTTACGTCTGAGATAACCGTAATACTCGTTCATGGCTATACGAAACAGCCATGTCTTGAAGCGCGCCACTCCCTGCCATGATCTGAGCCCGAGATACGCTTTCAGAAACGTATCCTGGGCAAGATCATCGGTAAGCGAGGCATTGCCCATCGTGAGATTGAGCAAGAAGCGCCGCAAGGGTTGTTGATACTCCTCGACAAGCCGCTCAAATGCGCGCCGGTCATCACCGGCCACGCATCTGGCTACAAGCCGTAATTCTTCCCACTTGGTAAGCATTAGCGTCTGGGCGGTATGGGAGGAAAGTTAGTAGTATCATCATCATTGTCGCGCGCAACAGTGCCACAGTTGCTCTCTACAATGGATGAGGATTTCTGTTTCTGCTCGTTACGGTAGGCGATAAGTTTGCCGGCTCCTATGGCAATCGGCACAGTCATAAGCACAGCCCACTCTATCTGTAATCTTACCAAAAAGAAGAGCATCAAAGCACATCCCCACGCCACATACTTGATACCGCTATTCCATTTGGCCCGAGAATCTGTCTGCGGGAACATTCCCTCCGGTATATCTTTCCCTGACGCCACAATCTGAGCGACCGCCTGATAGCGTGCTCGCTTTGTACGATATATGAAGTAACATATCAGGAATACCGCAAGTACCGGAGCACCGAAAATCAAGACAGTGCCTACAATTGCCACAGGGGGTACGAATGAAGGTATGTCATTGTCTATATCCGGGCCATAATTGGAATCCGGTAATACGATATTTATTGTAGTGACACCACCTCCTCTGCGTCCGGAGTCGGCTGTGGTCATCGAGATGGTGCTTGCCACCATCTCGGCGTCGGCAGCCGACGCCAGGGTGTCGTTGATTGTAACCACAACCGTACTGTCGTAGAAACCGTCGCGCAATCCGTTCACGACATCAGTGATACTCTCTCTGATTTCATCGGCGTGATTACGGGTGTAATCTGTATTGCACGATGTGGTCAGTAGCGACAGAAGAAGTATCGCGATAACAGCTATTCTGTTGTATATTATCATATTCATGTATCGTTTTATTATTTTATCTTTTGATGCGCGACAGTGGAAAAAGGTTGCACACATATCCGCAAAAATACAAAAAACATACCGTATCGCCCTGCAAAAAAGGCGATACGGCATGTTTTATCGTAACTATGTTAACTTGCTATCGAATCAGTCGACCTGAATTACAAGATAGTTGCTTCGGCTCCAGAACTCACGCGCATTAGTGACACGTATAATCTTGATGCCGTCGACATCCTCGATGACATAGCTGTCCTGAGGCATGTTTGTAAGCACCTTGGCCTTTTTGGCATGTGTGTTGATTGTGGTGAGAGTGCGCTTGTCGGCGGTAGTGAAATAGCTCTGCTGGAAATCAGCCTGCATAAGTTTTGTCTTGCGGAGGAAACCGGTCTCGATAATCTTCGCTTCCTTAAGCTCTTTCTTGGTGCCAATAGCATAGAAGCATGTGTTAAGTTCGTTTTCAGCGGCAATAGCCTGCTCCTGAGCAAGAGTGCGTTCTTCAGTCACAGCAGCTACTGTGGTATTAAGCGAGTCGACGCGCGTAGTAAGATCCGCTACCTGAATTTTGGCTGCTGCGAGGTCATTGCGCAGAGTCGAGATAGTGGCCTCCTGATTGGCAATCTCGGCTTTCAGGTTTTCAACAGTGCGCTGCAATGTACCGCTATAGCTCTGACTTTTCTTGAGTTTTTCCTCAAGTTGGGCCAGACGTTCGCGACGTTCCTGAAGGGCCTTCTGTATGGCCGACATATCATTGCGCAACTGTGCCTTGCGCGATGCCGATTCAGCATTAAGATCCGAAGTGTTGGAGAGTATTTTCTCCATGTCCTTAATCTGGCTCATGCCGTCGGTGATATCATTGAGAAGGACAAGGAGACTGTCCTGGTTGGCCAAAGCAACGTGCAACGAATCATTGAGTTCACCATTGAGCGATTCAGCCTGCTTCAGCTTATCGCCGTTGCAGCCCGACAATACCATAAGGGCAGCGGCTGCGATGGATAGAATCTTTTTCATAATCAGATGTTGAGTGAATTGTTAAACGTCAGAGAATGTGTGAGGTAGAGAAGTTGTGCAATTAGGTTGATTGAATAATGGAGATTTATAGATTGTCAGACGATGCTTCGGAGGAATCTCGGTATTTGTTTCGGTGCACCTTCTTTGGTGCACTTCCTGCCATTCCTTCAATAATTATAACGATTTCTCCGCGCGGTTGGTTCGCGGAAAAGTATTCGACAAGTTCACAAAGTGTACCGGTATGTGTGGAATCATGCATTTTTGATATCTCACGACACACCGCGGCACGACGCGTAGGGCCACAAGTCTCAGCGAGTTCTTTCAGAGTAGCGCATAGGCGCAACGGCGACTCGTATATAACAAACGTACGCGGCTCGACCGACAACTCCTCAAGACGAGTACGTCGACCTTTTTTGGGTGGCAGAAATCCCTCAAATGTAAACCTGTCGCACGGAAGGCCGGAATTCACAAGAGCCGGAATAAGCGCAGTCGGTCCGGGGAGAGTCTCCACATCGATGCCTGCCACCCGGGCCTCTCTTACAAGCATAAAGCCCGGATCGGATATGCCGGGGGTGCCTGCATCGCTTACGAGAGCTATGTTCTCTCCTCCGCTCAGACGCGCCACGACACGCGAAGTAGTATCATGCTCATTATATTTATGGTGGCTCGACGTAGGAGTGGTTATGCCGAAATGCTTCAGCAACACGCCGCTTGTGCGGGTGTCCTCACACAGTATCATATCAACGTTGCGCAACGTTTCCACCGCTCGGGGAGTCATATCACCGAGGTTGCCTACCGGAGTAGGTACAATATAGAGTTTACCGCTCATCGTGTGGCGAAATGCTTTTCTATAATTTCCATGAAATCTTTTACTTCCTGATTATCGGCATCCCACTGAAGGTCGGTCATAAAGTAGTCGACAGCCTCGGAATAGCTCGACATGGCCTCTACAAGATTGAGAGTATCACTCATTTCTATGTCAGAGTTACCAAAAAGTTCGCGACGAAAACGGAAACGGTCGTTAAGCGAGAATGCCTTGCGGAGATTTCTCGACCCCTCGCGGGCAAGTTTCTCATCAAGGCGCAATGGCTCATCAGCAGTCGCCACCTCTTCTTCAGAAGAATATTCAGCCTCCTCCGACACATCACTGTCAACATCTGTCTGCGATAAAGTATCTTCCTCGCTCACCTCTACGGAACAATAATTATCAGAAACAATCTCATCGGCAGAATCAACCGTCTCGACCGTAAGTGGATTTGAACATATTATATCACAGTCTGCATCATAGGGAGCAGGCACGTATCCTGCGGAGACATCAACTGAATCTTCATCCTGCGACACGACCATAGCGGACGAAGACAACACATCAGTGATATCAGTCGCATCACATGTGGCTCCTTTCTTTACGATATCCGACAAATTGACGGCGGCCGCATGGATTTCATCGGCTTTTTCCGAAATCAGATTCCATATGGCGACAGGAGTGGCGTCGCCGCGCTTCCCGGCCGAAAGAAGAAGTCCCTCCAACTCATATCCGAGCAAGAGCATTTTTTCAATACTAATATTCAATACGTTATCCATATCTGGAACAATAAAAGTCATTTTATTGATGACAAAGATAAGAAATTACATATATAATAACGCATAAGTACATGATATTTAGAGCATGCTTAAAAATAAAAGGTGAAATTGACGGTGACGACAGTATATATACAGTATATATATAGAAAAACGCTGCCATTATTGGCAACGTCTTTCTATAAAGTCTGTAGTAATTATACAAGTTTATACTCCCTGGAGCTTGAAGGTGATAGGCAGTGTATACCACACGTTCACCGACTGACCGTTCATCTTGCCGGGGATAAAGTCGGGAAGCGACTTAACCACGCGTACGGCTTCTTTGTCGAGATCGGGGTCCTTGCCACGGGCCACCTTAACTTCGCCGATTTTACCTGTCTTGGTAACGACGAACTGTACTACCACACGGCCCTGGATATTGTTCTCCATAGCCACGGGGGGATACTTGAGGTTCTTCTGGATGTACTTCATGAGCTCGGCCTCGCCACCGGGGAACTGGGGCATCTGCTCTACGGCAGTAAACACCTTGTTCTCTTCAACCGGTTTCTTTTCCTCGACGATAATCTCGTCTTTGTGCTCACGTACTACGTTGCGGTCGTCAGTACCCTTGTCGAAGTCGCTCTGACCGAAAGCGGTAGTAGTTTCCTTAAGCTCATCCTGAGTCTTGATTTCGTCCTCAGCATTTACCTTCTCGTCCTCAACGATGGCGAGCTCGGTCACCTTCACTGTGTTGAGGATTTCTTCGGGGAGTGCTTCGGGGATTTCTACCTCTACACGCTGCTGCTCTTCTTCAGGCTGATCCTGCTCTTCATCCACAGTGTTGTCAAGATTTACCAATGCCTGCTCGGTAAGATCCTCGGGTTTTTCCTCGGCCTTGGGAAGCACTGTGTTGACAAGAAGTGGAAGTATAAAGGCGATTGCAATTACGATTACAACTACAATCATCGCCTTATTGTGGCGGGCATCAGAGTTCTTACGCATCTCATATGCGCCAAACTGCTGGTTCTTGCCTTCAAAGACTATGTCGCGCCATTCTTTTGATGAAAGATCTACATCTTTTGCCATTGTTCTTGCTGATTTAATAGTTAAACATATAGACCGTCATCATTTCTTCGGATTCTTGGCGATATAGTCGAAGATCATCGCAGAGTCGACACCATTGATGTTGTCGATCTGGTAGCGGGAAATCTGGTTAATCTGCATCTCGTCGAGAGCGCCGATGAGGCTCTCCCAAGAGGCGTTGGGACCGGCCTTGATGATGACTACCGGACGATCCTGAATCAGAGAGTCGTTGCGAATCTCCTTAGCACGGGCCTGATACTCGTCATCGTTAATCTTCTTATCCTTCCAGTCTTTTTTGAGGACAGCGATTTTCTCAAGTACAGTCTTGTTCTTGTCGTGAAGGATTTTGCGGATACCCTGCTCCTGACCATTTACATTGCCTACAAATTTCTCAGCCTTGAGAATAGAATTGTCAAGAAGACCATCCTTATTCTCGTCGGCGATATCGGGCTTGCCGAAGTAGTAGTAGATGACGTGGGCGGGTTTGCCGGTTTCGGGGTCAGTTTTCACGTTTCCGTCAGCGTCGCGCTCGGTATCGAGAATGAGCGTTACGGCCTGGGACTCCTTTGCTTTGTTCTGCTGTTCCTGCTCAACCTTTTCGTTGGAGGGGAGCGAGATATTCAGAGTCTGCGACTTAATCATCGTAGTACAAAGCATGAAGAACGTGATCAGAAGCATGTTCATATCCACCATGGGCGTAAAGTCCACGTGAATCGACATCTTCTTTTGGGCGCCTTTTTTCTTTTTGCCGCCCTTATCGGATTGTTCTATTTGTGCCATGATGTTTAGTCGTTCTCAGTTTTTAATGCAGTCAGGAGGCTGAACTTGTTCATCTTGAGGGTCTGGAGGTTGTCAAGGACAGTGTGGACAATATCGTAGGGAGTGTCCGCGTCGGCCTTCACAGCGATACCTTCACCGCTCTTGATGGTCTTCTCCATGTTATCGTTCGAGTTATAGATGGCGCGCATCCATATCTGGAACTCATTGGGGTTAGCGAGATCCTGATTACCGTCGACAGGAATACCGATTTTCCATTCGGGGCGTTTGCCCTGCATGATTTCATCCTGATGTACCTGCGACTCGTCGAGGAATGCCGGGAGCTGGGCGATGGGCATGCCGAACATGTTCATTTTGGCGAACTTGTTGACCTGCTCCTGCGTGAGCTGTACCTTTTTGCTATGGGTCTTGTTGTACTCGGTTACGGCGTTCTGGAGGATATCGGCTCTAACCTTCTCTGAAGAGTAGGTTGAGTCAGCGTCGCCCAGCACTCCAAGGAATATCTCACCCTTGGGTGACACCAGTACGGTAGTCACATTATTGATGGGCACCTTCAGTTCCGACACAGAGGCCGGAGTAATAACCGTAACAGGTTCCTTCTGAAGGAAGGTCGAGGTCAACATGAAGAAAGTAAGCAAAAGAACAGTCACGTCACTCATCGCGGTCATGTCGATGAGGGTGCTCTTTCTTTTAATTTTTACTTTTCCCATTGTACTTCGTTTACTGTATTATAATGTAGGAAAGACAATGGAATTAGTGAGTAGCGGCGAAAGTGGATACGATAGAGAAACCGATTTCGTCGATAGCGTAGGTGAGGTTGTCGATCTTGTTGGTGTAGAAGTTGTAAGAGATTACAGCGAATGCACCGGTTGCGATACCGAAGGCGGTGTTGATAAGAGCCTCAGAAATACCGGTCGAAAGTTCGGTAGAGTCAGGAGCACCGGATGCGGCAAGAGCCTGGAACGACTTGATCATACCCATTACAGTACCGAGAAGACCAACGAGAGTACCAAGAGTGGTAAGGGTAGCAACGATGGGGAGGTTCTGCTGGAGGGCAGGCATTTCGAGAGCTGTTGCTTCCTCAACTTCCTTCTGGAGGTTGGCAATCTTCTGCTCCTTGGTAAGAACGGTGTTCTTGTCCATCTCCTCGTAGCGTACGAGAGCGGCGCTTACTACAGCGGCTACAGAACCCTTCTGGTTGGCGCAAAGTTTCTGAGCACCGGCGATGTCACCTTTCTTGAGGCAAGCCTTAACACCGGCAACAAACTTGGTGATAGAGCCTTTACCCTTAGCTGAAGAGAGGGCAATCCAACGCTCTACAGAGAGAACGATTACAGTAAGGAAGAGGGTCTGAAGGATAGGCACGATGAAACCGCCTTTGTATACTGTACCCCAAAGGTCCTGAGGATGACCGGCTTCGTCAAAGTGGCTGGCGTGACCGAACCAGAAGATAAAGAGGCAGATTGCCACGATAAAGCAGGCAACAATCACGAGGAAAGCGTTCTTGATACCGCGAACGTTAGAACCGCTGTCGTGGAGATTCTGAGTTTTGGCAGGGGCTGCACCTGCATTAGGCTTTTGAGCTTCCATAATTTTTGTAAGAAAGTTTTTTTGTGATTAGTTAAACTATTATAGGTTATTGTTGGTTATTTATTTTGGTTAGTAATAGTGGTTTAAGCCACCTTAACTGTTTCATCAAGAGGGGCAACCTTGAAACATTGGCGCCACACAGGCCTGTACTACACTCACGGTTTAGCCAAGGTCGAGATGGACAGAAACACAGCTTACACTGTCAACGTTCCTCCGGTATAGACTCTTCAAGTATCACTTCCGGCGTCATTCCCAAAGGGGTGCAACCGGATTAGGATATGCAAATTTATCATTAGTTTTCTTATCCCGCAAATTTTATCTGTCTATTTTTTAATCCTAAAAGCCTTTTGGGCCATTCTTAGCATTAATATATGTTTCATAGCATATTTTTAGGAAACAAATATAATAAATGCTTCCGTTCATTTGTTTATATACATTTATCATTGCTCACCAGTAGCAACACATCGCCCATATAAAGACGCGTGTCACCCTTCGGCACGATGTACCTGTCGTCGCGACGCACCATTACAGCCAGGGTATCTGACTGAAGTCCGATTTCTTTCAACGTACTGCCGTCGGCAAGCATATCCGACGTAATCTCAAGCTCACTTGTTGTCGCCGCGATATCGTCGGAAATATCAATCCCTTGAAATGCTCTCTCCTTTACCGGCTCGCTGAGCCCGAGCCAGCGAGCCATGGAATTGACGGTGGTACCCTGAAGAAGCAACGACAGAATAGTTATGAAAAACACAATATTGAATATGAATGATGACTCCTCCACTCCCGGAGACACAACGGCATATGTGGCAAATATAATAGGTACAGCTCCGCGCAATCCCACCCATGATATATACACACGACCTTTGAATGTATATTGGCGGAAAGGGAGCAGCGACAGAAACACAGCGACCGGACGTGCCACAAGCATTATGAAAATACCGAGAGCAATACCGGGAACTACGACATGGAGCAATTCGTGGGGATTGACGAGCAGACCAAGAGTGAGAAACATGATAATCTGCACAAGCCATGTAAATCCTCCGAAAAATGTCACAATCGTACGCCTTACCGCCAGACGTTTGTTACCAACCACCAGACCGGCAATATACACTGCCAGATAACTGTTTCCTCCGATAATTTCAGTGAGAGTAAAAGTAAAGAATACACATGATATCACCATTACCGGATAAAGAAACTCATTGTCCACACGCAGCCGGTTGACAATCCATACCGTTGCATAACCCAGACAAAGGCCTCCTGCAGCTCCAAACAACAGCTGGACTGCCAGTGTCGCCGACGAGCCAAGCAACAGTTGTGCTCCTGTATCGTGGTGACCGTTGCCCTCTATTATACCTATAAGAATAATAACAAGAAGATAGGCCATAGGGTCGTTGGAGCCACTTTCGAGCTCCAGTGTGGGACGCAACTTCTGCTTCAGGCCGAGTTTTGCCGAGTCGAATATAGAGAACACCGACGCAGAATCGGTCGATGACATGATTGCAGCTATCAGCATCGATTCGGCCCACCCGAACGAGTATTCCGGAACAAGCCAGTGGAACACATAATATATAAATGTACCTGTAAGTCCGGTAGTAAGAAGCACCCCTACAGTAGCCAAAGTAATGCCGGGGAACAATACCGGCCGAATATCCGAGAACCGAGTCTCAAGTCCACCGGTAAAAAGTATGATTGATAAGGCAATCATACCAACAAACTGAGCCGATGCCGCCGAATCGAAATGCAATCCGAAGCCATCCACCCCGGCCACCATCCCAACGCCGAGAAACAGCAACAGGGCAGGCATGCCGAAACGGCTTCCGGCCTTTCCCACAAACACACTCATCATCAGCATCACGGCTACCACGAGCATTATATTGCTGCTTGTAATCTCAATCATATCTGCAAAGTTAAACAAATATTGGCATACCCCAATAACACATGCACTATCATGCTGACACCGTCTCTGACGAAAATATCAAAAATAGCATTTTCAATAACGGAGCACATTGCAATAGAATGGATAAAATTTTACGATATATTAAGGGAAGTCGCAATAAATTAACTACCTTTGCACAAAATTTCCCGTCAACATAATTATGGTTATGGCAATATCTATCAACTTAAGGAAAGGACTCGACATAAATATACGTGGTGCAGCCACAGTGTCGCAGCCCCTTACCCGTATGCCTGCCAGATGCGCTGTCATTCCCGACGACTATCCCGGCATCACGCCGAAAGTCGATGTAAAAGAAGGCGACCACGTACTCGCAGGCACTCCATTGATTCACGACAAGCAATTCCCCGACATCCGAATTGTTTCGCCGGTAGCCGGAACCGTCGAGGCCGTTGTGCGCGGCGAACGCCGCAAGCTCGAGCGTATCGTAATCGTGCCCGATTCGAAAAATCCCGAAGAGGCCGCCGCATTACCGTCAGCTCCATCCGACCGCACTACGGCGCAACGTCTGTTGCTCGACTCCGGCCTATGGGCACAGATGCGCCAGCGTCCCTACGGTATTGTGCCACGTCCTGGCACTGCTCCGCGCGACATCTTTGTCACGACATTCGACTCAGCACCGCTCGCTCCCGACTGGAGCGCATTCGCAGCCGACAAGATAGCGGAACTCAACGCAGGCGTTTCACTTTTAAGACACCTTACCGATGGCGACGTCTATGTCGGAGTGCGGCCCGGAAGCCCCCTTGCAGCAATCGAGGGCGCGAAAATCGTGACTGTAAACGGTCCACACCCGGCAGGCAACGCTGGCATACAGATAGCCAATGTAAAACCGGTCAACAAAGGTGACATAGTCTGGACACTCGACCTACCTACCCTATTGCGTATAGGCATGCTCGTGAGCCATGGAAAACTCTGCTCTGATGTAGTGGTGCCACTTACCGGCTGTGAAGTGACCGAACCAAAATACGTGCTCACTAAAATCGGTGCCGATATGGCCACACTGGTGAAAGGGGAGATTAACGATGACACAATCCACCATCGTGTCATATCCGGCAACGTGCTTACCGGAATACCGGTATCGTCTGCCGATGGATTCCTGCACTACCCCTACACCCAGGTGACTGTTATTGCCGAAGGCGACGATGTGGCCGACTTCCTCGGCTGGGCATCGCTGTCGCCACAGAAAATGAGTGTAAGCCGATCATTCCCCGGTCATTTCCTGAAGAAAGCATTCTGTCCCGACGCACGCATTCTCGGCGGTCGACGCGCGATGATAATGTCGGGCGTATACGACAAGGTGCTCCCTATGGACATAATGCCGGAATATCTCATAAAAGCCTGTATCGCGCGCGACCTCGACCGCATGGAGCAACTCGGCATATATGAGATTGTACCCGAGGATATAGCCCTGTGCGAGTACGTCGACCCCTCGAAACTTGAGCTACAGAAGATACTATCTGACGCGCTCGAATATATGTTTAAGGAACTCAATTGATTACAACAGTGAAAGCACTTAGAAAATATCTCGATCGTATCAAGCCTCAATTCCAGCCCGGAGGCCGTTTTCACGCCTTTGAGTCGGTATTCGACGGCTTTGAGACGTTCCTGTTCACCCCCGCCACCACCTCACGCTCAGGTTGCAATATCCACGACAGCCTCGACTCGAAGCGAGTGATGATTATTGTGGTGCTCGCGCTCATGCCATGTCTGCTATTCGGCATGTTCAACATCGGCTACCAGCACTGGCTCGCAATAGGCGACATGAGCTTCCCGTTCTGGGAAATGTTTGCCTATGGATTTCTCGCCCTGCTACCAAAACTGGTAGTATCCTACGCCGTAGGTCTCGGCATCGAATTTGCCGTAGCTCAATGGCGCAAAGAAGAGATTCAGGAAGGATTTCTCGTATCCGGAATATTGATTCCGCTCATATGCCCTATTGAAACTCCGCTGTGGATGATGGCCGTAGCGACAGCATTCTCCGTAATATTCGTGAAAGAGATATTCGGAGGCACCGGCTACAATATATTCAATGTCGCCCTCGTGACACGCGCATTCCTCTTCTTCGCATATCCGTCAAAGATGAGCGGCGACGGGGTGTTTGTATCTACAGGCAGCATCTGCGGCCTTGGTCAGGGCACTGTTGTCGACGGATTCTCCGGCGCCACACCCCTCGGACAGGTCGCTACCAATGTAGGCGACAAAATCATACTCACCGACATCACTGGCCGGGCCTTGAGCTACTGGGACATGTTCCTTGGGCTCATACCCGGATCCGTTGGCGAGACATCAACACTGTGCATACTCATCGGAGCCGCCATATTGCTTGCAACCGGCATCGCAAGCTGGCGGATAATCCTGTCGGTATTCGCCGGAGGATTCCTGATGGGATTTATCGCCAACTGCTTCCCGACTGAGCTTTATCCCGCATCAATGCTCTCTCCGCTCGAACAGATTACTCTCGGTGGATTTGCATTCGCCGCTGTATTCATGGCCACAGACCCTGTGACCGCGGCGCGAACCAACACGGGCAAATACATCTACGGATTTCTCGTAGGAGTAATCGCGGTGATTATACGCACATACAACAACGGCTACCCCGAAGGCGCCATGTTGGCCGTGCTCCTGATGAACGCGCTCGCTCCGCTTATCGACTACTGCGTAGTAGAGGGCAATATACGCCGTCGAATGCGTCGTCTTAACTCTAAAGCGTGAATGGTATGAACAAGCAAAGCAACGTATACACCATTATCTATATAATAGTGATGGTAGTAGTAGTGGGTGCGGCTCTCGCATTCACCTCCCTTGGGCTCAAGTCCCGACAGCAGGAGAATATCAATGCCGACAAAATGAAGCAGATTCTCGCATCGGTACACATAACCCCGGCAAAAGATTCGGTTACAACCGATTTCGACCGATACATCACCCGCTCGTTTATCGTCAACTCGCTCGGCGATGAACTTCCCGGCAATGCATTCGACGTAAACACTGCAGAAGAAGCAAAAAAACCGGTAGCCGAACGCCAGCTACCCGTATATGAGTGCACAGTAGCTCCCGGCGATGTAAAATACATCGTCCCGGTAAACGGCGCCGGACTGTGGGGGCCGATTTGGGGCTACGTGTCAATAAATGCCGACGGGTCCACCGTATATGGAGCATACTTCGCCCACCAGGGTGAGACTCCCGGCCTCGGCGCAGAAATCGAAAAGCCGGCCTTCTCCGGCCAGTTTGAAGGCAAACACATGTTCAAGAACGGACAGTTTATGCCTGTCGCCGTTGTAAAAGCCGGACAGGCTCCGGCCAACGGAGAAGACTACGTCGACGGAATATCCGGAGGCACAATCACTTCAAAGGGCGTAGGCTCGATGATCGACAACTGTATCGGAGCCTACTCCAAGTTTCTTGAAAACCTTACAGAAAACCCAACACGGTAAGTCATGGCCACAGAAAACAAAAACCTGAGCGCACTGCTCAATCCGCTGTCGAAAGACAATCCCGTGATTGTCCAGATTCTGGGTATATGCTCATGTCTGGCTGTCACCGCAAAGCTCGAGCCCGCATGTGTCATGGGTATTTCCGTGATTGCCGTGCTCGCATTTGCCAACGTTATCATATCTCTGATACGCAACACCATCCCGACCAATATCCGCATTATCGTCCAGCTCGTAGTGGTGGCGGGGCTTGTGGTAATAGTCAACCAACTCCTTATAGCATACCAATACGATGTCAGCAAACAGCTGTCGGTATTCGTAAGCCTTATCGTTACCAACTGTATCCTTATGGGACGCCTTGAGGCATTCGCCATGGGCAACAAACCCTGGCCTTCGTTTCTCGACGGTATCGGCAACGGCGCAGGATATGCCATAATATTGATTATTGTGGCTTTCTTCCGCGAACTGCTCGGCAGTGGTACGCTCTGGGGCGTACAGGTAATACCTCAGAGCTGGTATGAACTCGGATATGCCAACAACGGACTCATGATTCTCCCACCGATGGCGCTTATTGTCACAGGATGTATCATCTGGGTACACCGTTCAGTCAACAAAGACCTTCAGGAATAAACCAACCACACATATCTAAAAGTAGTATCACATGGAAAATTTCAACATTTTCATACGGTCGATTTTTGTCGACAACATGATTTTTGCCTACTTCCTTGGTATGTGCTCGTTTCTGGCCGTATCAAAGAAGGTAAAGACTGCCCTCGGACTCGGAGCCGCCGTGACATTCATGCTCGTGGTGTCGCTACCGATCAACTATCTGCTCGAAAACTACGTATTACGTGCAGGAGCCCTCAGCTGGCTCGGTGCCGAATTCGCCGATGTCGACCTCAGCTTCCTGTCGCTGATTATGTTCATCGCCGTGATAGCGTCGCTGACCCAGCTCGTCGAAATGGCTGTAGAGAAATTCAGCCCCTCTCTCTACGCTTCGCTCGGAATATTCCTGCCGCTCATCGCCGTAAACTGCGCCATACTCGGAGGCTCGCTGTTCATGCAGCAGCGCGACTTCCCCAACGTGTGGACCGCAACATGTGCCGGAGCCGGATGGGGTCTCGGATGGCTTCTCGCAATCGTGGCTATTGCCGCTATACGCGAACGCCTGGAGGAATACAGCAACATCCCCCGTCCTCTCAGAGGCGTAGGCATCACATTTATAATCACCGGCCTTATGGGCATTGCGTTCATGAGCTTCCTCGGCATTAAACTTTGATGAATCAATGAATACACTATCACTGACCATCCTTGCCTCAACCGGTTCGCTCACTGTGATAGCCGGAGTGGCAATATTCCTGATAATCACCTTGCTCCTGGTGGCTATGCTTCTCGTAGCCAAGAAATTCCTCGTAAAGACCGGACAGGTGCGTATCAATATCAACAACGATAAAGACGTGTTTGCACAGTCAGGCAAGACCCTTTTGTCGACCCTTGCCGACCAGAATGTATTTCTCTCGTCGGCATGCGGCGGAAAGGGCAGCTGCGGACAGTGTAAGGTACAGGTATTCGAAGGCGGAGGCAACATACTTCCCACCGAGACCGTGCACTTCACTCGCAAAGAGATGAAAGACAACTGGCGCCTCGGCTGCCAGGTAAAGGTAAAGGACGACATGAAGATTGGCGTACCGGCCTCTGTGCTCGACGTCAAAGAATGGGAATGCGAGGTCATCTCCAACAAAAACGTCGCCACCTTCATCAAGGAATTCATCGTGGCTCTTCCTCCCGGCGAGCATATGAACTTCCTGCCCGGCTCATACGCACAAATCAAGATTCCCACATATGAGATGGACTACGACAAAGACATCGACAAGTCGCTCATTGGCGAGGAATACCTCCCCGCATGGGAGAAATTCGGTCTGTTTGGTCTGAAATGCCGCAATACGTCGGCTACAGTCCGTGCCTACTCAATGGCCAACTATCCCGAAGAGGGCGACCGCATAATGCTGACCGTGCGCATCGCGACACCCCCGTTCAAGCCGAAACCCGAGGTAGGATTCCAAGACGTGATGCCGGGTATCGCATCAAGCTACATATTCACCCTCAAGCCCGGTGATAAGGTAGTGATGAGCGGCCCCTACGGCGACTTCCACCCCATATTCGACTCCAAAAACGAGATGATGTGGGTAGGCGGAGGTGCAGGTATGGCCCCGCTGCGTGCACAGATTATGTACCTGACACGTACACTCAACACCACCGACCGCGTAATGAACTACTTCTATGGCGCCCGCGCGCTCAATGAAGTGTTCTACCTCGAAGACTTCCTCCAACTTGAAAAAGACTTCCCCAACTTCAAGTTCCACCTCGCCCTTGACCGTCCCGACCCTGCGGCCGATGCAGCAGGTGTGAAGTACACTCCCGGATTCGTACATCAGGTCATCTACGAGACATATCTCAAGAACCATCCGGCCCCGGAGGACATCGAATACTACATGTGCGGTCCCGGCCCCATGAGCAAGGCTGTCGAGAAAATGCTCTGGGACCTCGGCGTTCCATCCGAAAATCTCATGTACGACAACTTCGGCGGATAATAATCGCGCATGAATATAATTTCCTACAGCGGCGTCATCATATGGCGCCGCTGCTTTTTTCTGATTAGAAAATAAGGAAGAGCACTCAACCAAAAGTATCCGCCCGGCAATGAAATGCACACCTAAATTTCCTATAATTCTTGTGAAATAATGTAACTACAGCTCTACATTTCATCACTTTTCATTAACTTAGCGGAGATGTAAACCCTCAAAGCCAATAAAAATGTCTGATAACAACATGTTTGACGAAAACGACGCCATAAAATTCATCCGGGCCTACATGCCCGAGAATATCGCCGCAAAATACAGCGACGACGAGATACTTAACATAATCGACATGATATGGGACTTTTATGAGGACAACGGATTTCTTGAAATCCCCGCCGACGACTCTGCAGATGCCGAGCCCGAACTCCCCCAGATAATGGCTTATGTCAGCAAGATGCTTGCCAAAGACAAACTTGCCGTTGTCGACACCGCCGACGTTCACTATATCGTCGAGGGTGAACTCGCTTATGAAAAATCGCTTGATGTCGACGCCTGATGTTCCGCATTGCAACACTCATATTATCCATCACGCTGTTGCTTGCGGGAAGCGGCCAGTCGTTGCATGCCGAGAACATCTTCCAGAAAATCGCGCGTATCGGCGCAAGTCCGGCCAGACTGAAAGCCGACAGCATCAGTGCCGCCAATGAATCTGGTAAAAAAGCGAAGAAGCCTAAAAAAAATAAAGCTGACATCACCACCGATCCGTTTGAACTGTCGCTTGACGAGAATCTTGTCGTCCCCCCGGTCAACGATAAACTCAAGCCGGTAATTGTAGGCTATATGAACGAGGTGGCAAAAAAACTGGCACAGCGTAAAGTAGCACGTATCGAGACAATGCGTTCGGGCGAGGTAATCGTGGCAACAATCAATACCAACCTCCTCTTCGCCCCCAACGACACCGTGCTCCGCTCTACCGCACAGGAAATTCTATCACCCTATCGTTCGCTATTGAGCCGCGGCATGTACAAATTCATTCTCACATGCCATACCGACGACACTGGGTCAGTACCATATACCGACCGTCTGAGCGAAGCACGCGTAAATGCTGTTGACGCATGGCTCTCGCGAAATATACCGGCCGATGTCGTGCTTGTGCCGTATGCTCTCGGTGCCTCGGAGCCTCTTTATCCCAACGACTCCCAGTCGCATCGCGCCGCCAACCGGCGTATCGAGATTTTCATAGTCCCCACCGAGACTCTGGTCGATTTTGCAAAATCAGGAAAACTCAACAGCGATTTCCACTGATTCAGCGCTCACCGTCGGCCGCAACTCACTTTATCCCATCGCAGACACTACAGTGACACTCCACACAGATGGCTGACAGGCATCTCCACACCACCTGCATATATTGATAATATTTCTTGAAGCCAATCACATAATGAAATCCTCCATTTCCACTGCCGCGGTCATAGCTCTCGCGCTCTCTGCGGCATGTTCTACCTCCCATGCATCGACGCCCGGGTTTACCATTACAACCCCCGTTCCGGCCGAAAGCAAAAACAAGATGGCATATCTTATAAATCGCGAGACCGGAGATAAAGTCGACAGCATGCTTATTACAGGCAATGAATTAAAGTTCTCTGGCACAGTGGCCGACCCATACTATGCCCGCATACTCATAGGCGACAAAAGAGGCCCGTCGTTCATCGTCGAGCCGGGCGAAATCACTATCGCCCAGGACGGAAAATGCACCTCCACTGCCCTCAACAAAGAGATGAACGCCTTTACCGAACGCTACATAGCCGTGGCTCGCTCGCTCGATTCGCTCCCTTCCGACTCTCTGAAACAGGCTGCCGTCGACCGGTTCAACGCCACAGCCGACAGCACTATGAAAGCCCATCTCTCCGACCCCCTCGGGCGCATAATATTCATAGACAAAGCCTCGGAGTGCCGCTCCACATCCGCCCTCGAGGAATTGCTTAAGACATATCCGCAGTTCCGCACCCTGAAGAGCATAACCGACCTGGCCACAAGCCTCCACAACGCCGAGGCCACCGCTCCCGGAAAGAAATTCACCGACTTCACCGTAAGCTACAACGGCACCAACCAAAAACTGAGTGATTATGCAGGAAAAGGCAAATGGCTGCTCGTCGACTTCTGGGCAAGCTGGTGCGGACCATGCCGCCGCGCAATGCCATTGCTCAAAGAGCTGTACGGCCAGTATAAGGACAAGGGCCTTGAAGTACTTGGTGTAGCTGTATGGGACGAACCCGCCGACTCCGAACGCGCGGCCCGACAGATGCAACTCCCATGGCCTCAGATTATCAACGCTCAGAAAATACCTACCGACCTCTACGGCATATACGGCATACCACATCTGATGCTTATCGCCCCCGACGGCACTATCGCCACACGCGGCATCGAAGGCGACGAAATGCGCAAAGCCATAGCCGACGCATTCACTCCTGCTGCTCCCGAAAAAGCCACCGAACAGTAACACTCCAGGCCGACAGGCATATAATCCAGCCTATGACGGCACCGGCGGCATCAGCCATAAAATCGGCCCAGTCCTCGCCGCGACCCATGGCCATGGCCCCCTGCAAAAGCTCGATGGCACCTCCGAAAAGCACCACTGTTATCATATACACAGTAAGCAACCCCTTAGGCGCGCGCACCGAATCATCCAACCGGTGCGCCGCCTTTTTTCTAAGCGCATCGACAGCCATACACATCATCATCCCCATCATCATTATAGCGTGTACCACCTTGTCGGCGCCCTCGAAAAGCGACACATGATTGCCGTTCAGAGGGTCGGGCAACAGAGTCAGGTAAAGTATTATCAGGCAGCACACTATGCTGAGCGTCCAGGCCGGAAGTCCGCGTACAAGAAGCCGGATCATACACTGTCCTCCCATTTTACCGCTACACCCGGAACTCCGCGACGCAGACGCTCACAGAATATCGACGTCAGCGCATTGCTCGTACTGCCGTTGCCGGCCGGATGCACCATCGTAAGCGCCTTTTCAGCCGGTTGCCACTCGGCCGAGTCTACCTCTACCGAGAGTTTCAGCTCCTGACCTGCCGATGCCCGGGCCAGAAATCCTATCATAAGCAACCCCTTGCGTGCAAACCACCATGTGCCGGCAAGCTCCAGAGCCTCGATATCCAGGCCAGTCTCCTCCTTGATTTCACGGCGCGCGGCCTCCTCGGCTGTCTCGCCGGGAGCCATATAGCCCGACACAAGATTACAGTACCGTGTGCTGATATATGCCTGACGCTGCAACAGCACCTCATCGCGCTCATTGGCAACAAGCGCTATCACACATGTCGAAAACATGTCAAACCAGGGCTTACCGCACTTATCGCACCAAGGCACCATACCCTCGTCGCCAAGCTCTCTTTCACCGAGCTTGCTCCCACAATCAGGACAATACGTAAATCTCATTTCGCGTATATTTTCTCAAAAACAAATAGTCAGGACACACCGCGCGGCGCGACACTGTTAAAAAGAATACTATCAAATAATTCCGAACAGTATACTAATAACGCACAAATCCACTATTTTAGTTTACTCAATGCCGGTACTTACACATCATTCCCTGGCGTATCCCACTCTCGGCGAGACGCCTGTCGAGTCTATGTACAAACTCATAGTTTTTCAGGCCCCAGCGCGGACTTATAAGCATATCACCCGGCGACTGGCTTGTAAACCGCTCGATGGCAATCGACGGATGCAGCCGCCCTACAGCCTCGCAACAGAAATCGAGATACCCTTCGACAGTCCATTGCTCCACACTCTCCTCACCCGCGGCCACAGCACGTGCAAGCGGAGTATCGGCCACAATCTGCAGCTGATGCAACTTTACCGTATCTGGTAGCAACAGATTTACCGCATCGACGGTCTGCAGCATCATTTCAGGAGTCTCCCCGGGCAGACCCATTATCAGGTGAAGTCCCGTACACAACCCTACCCCACGGGCAATCTCCACCGCTTCCACCGTATCGGCCCACCTGTGACACCGGTTCACGCGGCGCAAAGTTGCATCATGTGCGCTCTCGGCGCCAAACTCCATCATCACAAACTTGCCGGCATCGCGGATATCCCCCAGAAAGCTCGCTACCCTGCGGTCGAAACAGTCGGGACGTGTGCCCACCACCATACCATCTATGCCATCTACGCCAAGAGCCTCCAGACAAGCGCTCCTGAAACTGTCAAATCCGCCATGAGTCGACGTATACGACTGAAAATAGGCAAGATACCGCATCTGCGGATACTTGCGCCCGAAAAAACGCATCCCCTTCTCAAGCTGCACGGCCACACTGTCGCTCGCCAGGCAATAGCTCGGTGTAAACGCCATATTGTTGCAGTACGTGCAGCCGCCGCGCCCTATCGTGCCGTCGCGGTTGGGACAACTGCGCCCCGTATTTACCGACAGTTTCTGCATCTTCGTGTCAAACCGGTCGCCGAGAAAGTCGGCATAGTCGCGATAACGCTTGTCAGCCATAACCGAATGATTCAGATTATACGCGCGCTACGGTTGAGCAGAGCGGCATCGAGCAGGGTCATGGCGGCCATCGCCTCCACCACAGGCACCGCACGAGGCAGCACACACGGGTCGTGGCGACCACGAGCATGGAGCGTAGTATCGGCTCCGCTGTCGTCGACAGTAGCCACCTCTCTGAGCAGCGTTGCCACCGGCTTGAAGGCCACTCGCATCACTATATCCTCGCCGTTGGATATACCGCCCTGTATCCCGCCCGAATGGTTGCTGATGAAACGTGGAGCCTCACCCGCCCCACGGCTCTCCATCACATCGATCATCTCCGAGCCGCGCCGACAACATCCGTCAAACCCCATTCCGTATTCAAACCCCTTGGCGGCATTGATGCTGAGCATCGCCGCGCCGAGCATGGCGTGGAGCTTGCCGGCAACGGGCTCGCCAAGTCCTGCCGGCACACCGCGCACTACAGCGGTTACCACTCCGCCGATAGTGTCGCCGGCCCCCTTCACATCGAGTATCAGGCTACGCATCGCATCGGCGGCGGCACGGTCGGGACAGCGCACGTCGTTGGAGTCAATCAGCGATGGCGCATACCAGATTCCGTCGCCGCGCATGCATATGTCGCCCACACGCGACGTATAGACCGAGATGCACATATCCGGATAAAGCGCACGCAGAGCCTGCATGGCCACGGCGCCACCCACCACACGCGCTATCGTCTCGCGTGCCGACGAGCGGCCGCCTCCGCGGTGGTCGCGCACACCATACTTGCCCGCATAGGTATAGTCGGCGTGCGACGGACGGAACACATGCCGCATGTTGTCGTAGTCGCGCGAATGCTGGTCGGAGTTGCGCACGATAAATCCTATCGGAGTGCCCGTAGTCACACCGTCCATAACTCCACTCAGCAGCTCTACCCGGTCGGACTCGGAGCGTGCCGTGGTTATTGCCGACTGACCCGGCCGGCGGCGGTCGAGCTGATGCTGTATCGACTCCAGGTCGAGTTTTACTCCGGCTGGTATGCCGTCAATTACCCCACCGATTGCCGCGCCATGCGACTCTCCGAAGGTTGTCACGCGATAAAGTGTGCCAAATGTGTTCATACTCATTCTATTATGTCAGGACTGTAAGGTTGCTATGTCGGCCACCGTGCCGCCGGTATAGGCGATAAGGTCGGCGGGAGCTATGCAAAACTGCAATCCTCTCACGCCAGCGCTTACATATACTCGGTCAAAATTATTAATCGTGCTGTGGAAAAAGGTCGGAAAAGGCTTCTTCATGCCTATCGGAGAGCATCCACCACGTATATAACCCGTGAGCGGAAGCAGCTCCTTCATCGGTATAAGATCGGCTTTCTTCGCTCCGGCCACACGGGCCGCAGCCTTGAGGTCGACCTCCATATTGCCGGGAATCACACACACGAAATGACCGCTGCGCTCGCCGTTGAGCACAAGGGTCTTAAACACACAATTGATATCCTCGCCAAGTTCCTCGGCCACATGGTCGGCGGCAAGATTGCTCTCATCCACCTCGTAGGGGACAAGCCCGTAATCTATCCCGGCCTTGTCGAGAAGACGGGCCGCATTGGTCTTGGCCGGACCCTTTTCGTTCTTTCCCATAAGACAAGTGTATTAATAGTAATATAACAAAAAATGAGAGTGTGCGTCGGTCGACGGATACTCTCATTCCTGTTATTTTGGAGGTCCCAAGCAGATTCGAACTGCTGTACACGGTTTTGCAGACCGTTGCCTAACCACTCGGCCATGGAACCATCGGGTTGTTTCGTTTAACGAGTGCAAAGGTAAACCGAATTTATGGAATATGCAAATTTTCATCGACTTATTTTTCACAGCAAACAACACGACCGCTCTAACTGACTAAATAACATGATATTATCCAATAATAACATTTTTTATCAAAATTTACTTGTGTTAAAAATGTTAATGTTTATATTTTAAAAACAAAAATTATATAAATTTGCCGCAATTTTAATAAAGAGTATTGAAAGTACATTAAATCTGTAGATGTTTTTGTGATGAAACATCGTGTTGATATATTTAGGCTTATTTTACTTTTACTCTATGCATGCCTGACCTCAGTGTCGCATTGCGCGCATGCCTCCGGTGTCCCTGAAGTTCGGGGAGACACTGTCTTCGTACACTATCAGACCACCGCCGATAGCCCCAGAATTCATACATACATAATAGGGGGGGTGAATTCATTCACCCGGAATCAAACGCAACCATGTGATTGTGAAAACTTTATAAACAACCTTCCCACCACTGCCATATATACCAACATGCTCTACGACGCACTGTTGGTACCCAATATCGGTATAAAATTCGCCATCGCCGACCGACTGACGGTAGGAGCCGACTGGATGTATGCATGGTGGAACGACAGCCGCCACCACTACTACCGCATCTATGGAGGCGACTTCGATGTGAAATGGCGCATAGGCGCGCTTCGCCCCAACAACCCATTTGCCGGACATCACATCGGCCTTTACGCATCGCTCACATATTTCGACCTGCAGCGGGGAATAGACTACAAAGGCGTGATGTCGGCCAAATACAACTACGCCGCCGGAATATCCTACACCTACTCCCTGCCCATAGCGCGCCACTTCAACATCGACTTCTCTATAGGCCTTGGCTACATGTGGGGCAAAATAAAGCGCCACACCCCGATCGACGACCACGACGTGTGGCTCTCCACAGAGCGCCGATCATGGCTCGGCCCCACACGCGCCGGCATATCGCTCGTATGGGTATTCGGCAAGGACATATATAATATAAAGAAAGGAGGCAGCCGATGATACGCCGAGCCACTGCTATCCTGATTGCGCGCATCGCGCTGATTGCCGTAGTGATGGGCGTCACATGTGGCTGCGAGGAGCGCCCGCTGTGCTACGACCACTCCCACAAATCTCCCGTATACATCGAGTTTGACTGGTCGCTCGCTCCGGAGGCCGAACCAAGCACGATGGTGGTATGGTTCTTCCCCGTCGACGGCTCCACCGGCCACCGCTACGAAATTATCGGCGACGGGCGCTCGTCAAGAGCCGGATTCAACACATCGCTCAATGTACCAGAAGGCACATACCGTATGGTATGCCACAACGGAAACACCGACAACAACATCGAGCGCGGACTCACCCTCTCCGACTACGAAATCACCACATATGAGGACAACGTGCTGTCGGGCCTCAGCAACCGTGCCGACAACGCACCGCGTCCCGACGACACCGAGTCGCAGCCCGTACGCACACAGGCAAGCACCCTCTACGCCCACACCCACGAGCAGACAATCACCATCATGGCCAACGCTACAAAGCCCTACTACGTATGCTTCACACCCCGCGAGGTGACCTACAAATGCCACGTAAGAATCACAGGTGTAGAAAATCTACAGCCCGGACTCGAAGCAAGCGCCATCATCACAGGTGCCGCCGAGTGTTGGAACGCCGAGTCGCAAGGCCCTGGAGGCAGGCAGGTGACTGTACCCTTCCCACTGTCTCACTGCGGCTCCGACTGCCTGCAGGGCAACGTGATACTATTTGGCTACAACGAGCCGCCCGCCGACTTCTACCATAAGCTAAGGGTGTACACATCATATAAATACTACTACGACTTCGATATCACCGACCAGATTCACGATGCCACCGACCCCTACGATATAGAAGTAAAGGTAAGCGGAATAAAGCTACCCGACAATCCTGCAGGAGGCACCGGAATGTCGCCCGGCGTAAGCGCATGGGAAGACGCAGAGGAAGAAGAAATACCGATGTAACAACCACGACAAACAATCATAATCATCAATATAATATTAATCGAAAAACCAACTAATCAAGTCGTTATGAATTTGAAATTAGTCCCATTTGCAGCAATAGCCGCGATTATGGCCACTTCTTGCTCCAAGGAGGAAGTAATGGACATCAACTATGATCCCGATGGCAAGGCCATCACATTCACCGCAGGCGTAGGCCACTCCCGCGCTGTCGAAACCACAGTCAACAACCTCGGTGACTTCAAAGTAGTAGCTAAAGGCGTGCACCCCCACGGCGGCGTATACGACAGCTACCTTATCGGAAGCAGTGCAGGCGGTGACACTGCTAGAAGAGAACTCTCTTCCAACACATGGCTTCTTAACCATAACGTATACTGGCCTACATCTATAGACAATGCACTCTTCTGGGCATACACTTTCTCACAGGCAAACGGCAAAGATAAATCAGATATACTTCCCACCGGTGTGACCTTCGGATTCGATGCCACTGCATCAAAACCGACAATATCCAACTTCACTCCGGCCCATGCTGACCTTACCACCACTCAGTCGGCAGGATACTGGAACGACGGTGACCAACAGACCGATATGCTTATCGCATTTACCCAGCAGGAAAGATCGACAAATGCCTCAAATGTAGCATTGAATTTCACTCACGCCCTCTGCCAGGTTGATATAAAGGCAAAATCCGACGGCAAACTTGCGAGCGACAACCGTATCGTAAAGATTAAAGGCGCTTGGATTGTAAACACAGTAAACAAAAACAACTTTTCATCCGGATTCAGCTGGAATGCAGAGACAAAAAAAGCTACAATCACACCCTCATGGAGCACAGATGCATCAACCGCTACAGTCGTAGATGGATTCTCGGCTTACGGTTCATTCTATAAGACACCGATCGTGCTTGGTAAAACTGATGCCGAGACTCCCAAAGCACTCCTCGGCTCTTCTCTGATGATTATTCCTCAGACCACCACAGCCTGGACTAAAAAAGCAGATGATAAAACCGGAGCCTACATCCTTCTGCTTTGCCGTGTAGAACTCGAACATCCCGGAACAACACATACCGGCTCAGACAACATCGACGATGTTGGTATCCACGGCACCAACCATTACCACCAGCAATTCCCTGTAAATGAAGAGAATAAATTTGATGCAAGCGAATACGGATTCGTATGTGTTCCCCTCGGCACTAAATGGGAAATGGGTAAAAAATATGTATACACTCTTGATATCTGCGGTGCAGAATCAGGTGCAGGTGTTTACCCACTCGAAAACACCGACAAATTCAATGGTCTTATTCCGACAGACAAGAAGTTCACAACTATTTTCGATACAAATCCTGTTGACCTGAAAGTTGTATTCTCACGTCCTACTAATAAGCATGTCGGCGATTACGTGCTTGACGAGCCTATCAAGTTCAACGTCACAGTTTCCCCCTGGGCTAATGCCGACAGCGAATGGAAACCCGGCAACGGCGATTTCTAATAACGCTATCGTCACTTGCAACCTAAATAAAGAGGGGAGGCATCTCATCATGCCTCCCCCTTTCAAATCACTCTGCCGCATAGCGGCACTGCTATCCCTCCACACAACCCAAATCATTACACAATGAACCGCATATATAAAGGAATCATCATGCTGTCGGCTGTCGCAATATCCGCAGCCACCACCGGCTGCTCCGACGATTTCGAAAACGACCTGCGCACATCGGGCAACGTGATTTTCAATATCGACGCGCCCACACAATGGACCGGCGGCAACGATGACACCGATAACTCTGCCTCGCGCTGCATATCGATTGAAGCCACCGACACCTCCGACGGTGACACCCCTTTATATCTGCACACATTCGAAGCCGACAACCAAGCCACAGCCCCCGCCGCTCAGTCGAGAGGCGCGCTCGCCAAGTCGGTGTCATCATTCTCCCTAAGCGCCATATGCTACCCCGGAGAATACCCCTCCGACGAAGCCGACATAACATGGACTCCCGACTTCGCCTACAACCTCACCTACACCGTCAACGGCTCCACAGCCGACGGCACCACCCTGCAATGGCCCGCAGGCGGCAAAGTCCGCTTCTTCGCCTTTGCCCCTATCGCCGAAAATTCACAATCTGACGCAGCCGGTGCATTCATCCTCTCATCCTCCACACAGCCAGGCTCACCGAAGATAACATATACCGTACCCACCGACGTCAAAAAGCAGACCGACATAATGGCCGCATGCACCGACGCCACATCTCCCGACGTGACGCTCAACTTCCGCCACGCCCTCACCGCCGTAAAGATTGTGGCCGCATCCGACATGCTCCCCGGCAAAATCACCGACGTGGAAATAAGCGGAGTGTACGGCTCAGGAACATTCACCCCCACTCCCGCAGGAGGAACGTGGGTGCCTACCGATGCCAAGGCCACCTACAAGGTGACACGCGACCTCACCCTGTCGCCCGAAGAGAGCAACTCGGGCTATAAGCCCGCAGGCGACACCGGCAACAAAAAGGGCGAGATAATCGGCGACATACCCGACAAGACCGAAATCACCGGCGAGACCGGCGACCTCACCATGCTGCTCATACCCCAGACCCTCCCCGAGGGAGCACGACTGACCATAAAATTCACCGACGACCTTACAGGCACCGCCCGCACCCTATCGGCATCCTTGGCCGGAAAGACATGGCCTGCAGGCAAGGTTGTCACCTACTCGCTGTCGCCGTCGAGCATCCACATCACCCCGACTGTTCTATTCAGCAAAGACCCCGCCACCGATGTGCTCCCCTACTCAGGCACATGGCACGACTCTGAAATCAAGGCATATGTGGCTGTGACACAGAACGGAGTCAATGGCATCCAGTATATCGAGCTGCCGCGTCCCGACATCGAATACTCTCTCGACGGAGGCACATCGTGGGAATCAACCCCGGCAGTCTACGACCCCGACCCCGCATCCGACGCCACAGCTTCGGCCTCGGGAACCGCACAGCGCATGGTGGAATGGCACGAATCGCCCGACGGATTTACCCTCTACAAGGGCACATTCGCCCTGGCCCCGCAGTCCGACTTCACCACCCTGAGCGGCACACTGACCAAGAGAGCCACATGCAAGGGCACCCGCGAGAATCCCCACAATCTGCTCGACGATACCAAGGGGGAGACCGCCAACTGCTACCTCGTGGACCAACCCGGCTACTACTGCTTCCCGATAGTCTACGGCAACGCCTACAACAACCCCGCGGCCTACACCGTCAACCAAAACACCACATCCCCGGGTATGACCTATTTTGTCGACTACAAATGCCGGCAGATATCATCGCCGGCACCTGCAGCGTCCGACATAAATGATGCCGTGCTCGCCTGGCAGGACGCGCCCGACCTCATCGACGAAGTAGAGATACTCGACAAAAATCAACCAATAGCCGGACTGAAATGGATACGATTCCGCGTGCGCAAACACTCAATCACCCAGGGCAACGCGCTGCTCGTGGCACGCGATCCTGCAGGCGAGATAGTGTGGAGCTGGCACATATGGGTCACACAGCACCGCGACGAATGGATGGTACAGGGCAAAGCGGCGTGCCACAAACTGGAATCGCGAACCGGAAGCGGCACATCCTCTACCCCAACCGGCAATACATATTATCTGACCGCCTGCAATCTCGGATACTGCGACCCACACAACGGCAACGACTCTCGCAAGATAAGGATACGCTTCAGGCTCGACTGTAGCAAAATCACAGGTAGCAGCGCGCCCGTGGCATGCAACTCGTTTTATATCTACAAGGATGGCAAAGCCTCTGACAAGAAAATCGACTGCACCACAACGCCATTCACACAAGCCGAGTTCAAAGGATCGCTCGGCGGCGACAACACCTACTACCAATGGGGCCGCAAAGACCCGATGCTCGGCGGCATATACAACGACAAGACCGACATATACAATATCGATACCAGTAGCCCGAACTACACAGAGATGAGCATGGAGAACAAGCCGACATTCAACGCCTACAACAAGGATGGGGTGTCGTACGACTTCTCTCGCAACAAACCCGGCACAAGCATATCGGACCTTGGAGAAGAAAGAGGCGTCACCATCGACTATACAATAAAGTATCCCTACCGCTTCGTGATGAGCAAATATGATGACAAAATCAAAGACAGCAACGGAAAAATTTTCAGCAAATACAGAAACCATTGGCACACCTTATACAAAGTGGATAAGGATGTCAACATACCCTCGTATATATCAGGCAATAATGGTGACATGTTCCAGATGTGGAATCCGGCTGCAACAGATAAAAAAGCAAACGAACAGACTGTTACCAAATCAATCTACGACCCCTGTCCTGCGGGCTACCATGTGCCTCAGGCCTATGTGTTCTCGGCTCTTGCAGCGTCGGCCGACAAAGCCTCAGAAAATAAAGCATATCAACTGGCTGACTACAAGACCTCGGCAAAATTCAGCGACCATGCCTGGACGGTAACATATCCGGGAGGGTCAATCCGCTTCCCGGCCACCGGCATGCGCAACATGAGCCTGCGGTATACAGTATTCGGCACAATGACCAAATACACAGCCTCACGAGCCGATGATTTCACCGACAAGTATTCTCTGAAAGATCAGACATATCCTGCATTTCGTATGATTACGTATGTGAGTACATCCTCATTAAAGGGCGAACAGACTATGGTATATCTTATTGACAACCGATTTGAATACTACTACAACGGCGCGTTACAGACCACTTGTCAAAGTCATTACAAGGCAGAAGACATCAACAGGAACACGCTGGTTCCGGCTACCGCATGCACCACTTCAAACAACAGCTACGGCCTTACCGTGCGTCCTGTCCACGACTGACGTCCACTCTGCCCCTCTGCTAAGGCACAATCCCCTACGATAAGTCCCAATCGACCATAATAATAGGGCCACCCGGTCGGGTGGCCCTATTATTATGGTATCTGTCTGTCGCAACAGCCGATGCGATTACTTACTCTTCTCGGCGGCGGGACGCTGGAAGCCGTCGGCCTGACAACGCTTTGTCATCTTGTCGATACGCGCCTGAGTCTCGGGGTGTGATGAAAACATCTTGGTCACATACGACGACTTGCCGCCATTCTCACCCTCCATCTTGAGGAACTTCTCGAAAGCCATCACCATGCCCCAGGGATTCTTGCCCTTCGACACGAGAAAATCATAGCCGCAGTTGTCGGCCTCATTCTCCTGCTTCTGCGAGAACTTGGCATTGATAAGTCCCGAGCCGAGAGTGCCGAGCTGCGATTCGGTAAGAGCGGCAGCCTTGCCGCCTGTCGAGGCGATACCGTCCTTCAGCGCGTCGGTAAGCAGCTGAGTGCGGAAAGCGTTCTTTGAGTGATGCTTCATCACATGACCGATTTCATGACCGATGATGCCGAGCAGTTCGTCGTCGCTCATAATGTCCATCAGCGATGAGAACACACGCACACTGCCGTCGGGGCATGCGAAAGCATTCACGTCGATTACATCGTATACCTTGAAATTCAATGGTATACCGTCGGCTTCAGTGATACCCTCGGTGAGTTTCTTCAGGCGGATGGTGTATGGATTGTCGTCGGGAGTGACGGGATTGTTCTTGTCCATCCAGTCGACCGATTCCTTTACATACTCAGCCATCTGGGCATCGGTAAGTGTAGCGGCCTGTACGGCTTTGGTAGCACCGCCGATAGCCTTTTTAAGATTGAACTGAGCCGACGCGGGCACTGCTGCAGCCACGCACATGAACGATAATAAAAATTTAATTGCCGTTTTTTTCATCTCAAAAAAGTAAGTTAAAGTTTGTAATTATTTGAATTATTGTTTGTTATAGTAGTCCTAAAGCATAACGGGTGACATAATAGTACCACAATTTGAGAAAAAGGTGGAGGGGAGAGGTGTGAAAGGTTAAAGATATAAGTCCGTTCATGAGTTTCTAGTAGTATCTTTGTCGGACAATTTTTTTCATTACCAAGAGAGTTATAATACCCGAAAAATACAAAGATTTCTACTATCTGAGAGACCTTGACCTTCATGCGGAACGGTTGTCGGATTGTCCGCACGGAGTAGCCACAAAATGCTGTGAGGAGCTGCTTGCAGAAGGACTTCTCTTTAGGACAAGGGATGAAGCCGAGCGCGCAAGGTCAGTTATGCTCGAAGCCTATTTCAAGACTTCTAAAACATCGTCGATCCATTCATAGACTCTTGCCATTTCTTCTATCTCCCGTTCACGAAATCCTTTTTGACGTAGGACACGGATTCGCTCCCGGTTAAATCCTGTGCGGTTAGCATTGGATACAATCGCATATTTAACGAATCTGCGTCTGTCAAACGCATGGCTGATTGTGGGAATTGAAACAAACTCCTCAAATAGTTTGTCTTCGTTCTCATTCAAGAGGTCTTTTAGTTCCATGGGGAAATATATTGTTAAAAATGATAGTGGCAGTAACTACCCAGCAATATCTCCATTTCAATATCTCGAATTTGCCGGTTTGATAGAAGAATCTCTTGTGATGGATAGCAGTTGTTAATTGATATCGATTCGTCAAATTTAACTTTATAGTGCCACCAATCGATAGAGTATAATTTATTGTTTGTAATCGTACCACGAATGAGCTTGTTATCATCCTCCATCCTTACAAATATTTCTTTGCTATTGGAATAAAAGGGCACATAATCTTTAGCGTAGTTTTCGCAAATCTGTTTCCATTGTTTTGTATGTCCAGATGTCAGTTCTATGAATGTTTTGGTAGATATGGCATCTTCAAATGGGTCTTGAAGTTTGGCATCAAAGAGGGATTTCAATCGGTTATAGGTTGAAATTGAAATCCGTAATTTTGATGCTGCCTGTACATTTGGATCTTTTGTGGCTTTGATTGATTCGTAAACCCAAAATATCACTGCGCCAACTAATATAGCACCGATTCCCCAAAGTATTGATGTAGTCATTTCCTTTCCTCCATCAGTTTAATGATTTTTTCCTGCGCTTCGATCAGCATGCTTTTTTTCTCATTGATTGAAGATTTCGCAAAGATAAATCCACACGTCATCAGTACGAAAAGCAAAACAAATATACGTCGCATACACAATAAATCAATATCCTTCATGTACAAGAACATCTATCACTTTCCACACCGAATAAATCATCTTCTTCGGCAGCTCCTCCGAGGGATAGGCCGGATTGATTGACTCGCAGAGCACATACTCTCGTGGATTCTCAATACACTTTGTGACACGCTTTGTTATACGTCGTCCATCAGTCAGAACCAACACGAATACATGCCCGTAGCCGAAATACTCCTGCCATTCCATAACACGCCGCAGCAGCATGATTGCACCCGATGGAATACGCGGAGACATCGAATCGCCCGTCTCCTTAATAGCCACGTCGCCTTGAATCGCGCCCTTGAATGGCAGCATGTCCAATATAAATTCCGGCTCATACTCCCCGACTTCATTTGAAGAATGCATGCCGCCAACGCTGTCAATGTTCAGCAATGGCACCATCCTCACATTCTCCTCCTTGAAATATGTTCTGAAAGACTTGTCCGATACAATCGCACTGCTCGATGTGCCGTTGCCAATTGTTTCTTTCAGCATTTCGCCCTCGCCATACAGAAGCCAATCTCTATTCAATTCCGGGAACGCCATCAGAACATTGTTCAACTTCTCAGGACCAAAGCCCTTCCTCATTGAAGTAACATATCCTGTCGACAGATTACACCGCTGTTCAAAGGTCTTCATCGAAAAGCCCTTGTATTTCACAAACTCTATTGTTCGCTCTTTTATACTTTCTGGCATGTGGTGTCGGTTAAAATAAGTTAATTGCTTTGATTTTTCAGAACATTGCTTTGATTTTTCAGAACATTCTCTTACCTTTGCGTCATGATAGCTCACTGCTATCGCAAAGATAGTCAACAATCATAATAAATACAAATAAAAAACATGACACTTTTAGAAAAGTATCAACATGCTAAAAATCAGCAACGCCCGATAGCACCAGCCACTGCATTCATACGGGAAGTAGCAAGTGTCACACGCAAGACAGAACTTGCAGTCCGCCGATGGCTCTCAGGAGAAACGGAGCCCGACGCACTCACCAAGGAAGTACTTGCACGCCACTTCAACACCACACCACAAGAACTATTCCCACCCAAACAACCGCCAACCACCCACAAAGCAACAACCATAACCGTCACCCGCATTGCATAACCTCCCCCCCTAAAACCCAAAAGTCATGAGCATCGAGCAACGCCTTGAACGCATCGAAGCACTCATCTCAATGAGTATCACAGAAGTCCTCAACGTGAAAGAAGTCGCCATTCTGATAAAGAAGTCAGAAAGCAGAGTGCGTCACATGGTTGCAGACCGTGACATTCCCCACTACAAAAACGACAAAGGACAAATATCCTTCCGCAAATCCGAGATAGAAGCCTGGAGGCTTGGACAGCGAGTTCCCACCAATGCCGAAATCACCTCCCGGGCAGCCACCCACATAGCAATAAGTAGAATCTAATCAAATCATCATGAGGAAAGCGAACGTGTTATCAATCAGCGAAGCAAGAAAAGCCAACTCTTAAAGACTACAGTCATGGAAAGAAACATACAGCCCCATTACGGCTTCTGGCTTTTGGACACAACCTCCCTGACCTTGACATGGGCAGGGAACCAACCAGTGCCAAAGCCTACAGCAAAAGAACGGTTAAGATTCGCTATGCTTTATATCCGGTCAAACGGGAACGGCCCGAGGTTCATGGATTGTATGAAACGGTTGGCAAAGGCCGTGGCCTTCTGTTTGAAGCCGTTGCATGTATCTTGGTCGGGGAAGCCTATACTTACTACAGGACGATCCATCGAGGAGGAATGGGCCAATTTCAATCTGACAGAATGTGTTTCTCTACACTCCGGACAAGGTAATTTCGATAGCTTGGAAGCCAAATCATCAAGATTGAACTGATTAATCATATTTGTAAATTTTTGGTTTGGTCGCCGCAAATCTACAAAAATCCCCCGACAAGCACAGAGCGTCACTTCGATGTGGCCGGGGGAGCACCGAACAAAATCTAAACAATCAATCATATGACCGACTTCGACCGCAAACTCATCGAAAAAGCCGACACCTTCAGCCGTTGGGACTACCGCGACATCGACGTGCTCATCGCAATCGCCGACACCACCGAAGCCCGCGCAAAGCTCACCGAAATCCGCCGGCTACTCTACGACCACGTTCAAGAAACCCTCTGACATCCACCCAACCCACAACCCCCACACAGTCCACAATGATTAAACACATCCTCACAGCCATAGCAGTCATAATCGGAGTTTCGCTCGCATTCAACGAAAATCCCCACATATCACCCCTCTGGAACCTCCTCGGCCTCCTACTACTCGCCGCCGCATACACTACCGCATTCCGGCGTCCAAACCACCGGCCACAAAAACGCCACAAAGAAGAGCAGCCCCAACCACTCCGACACATACATCACCAATTGCACTCGCAACTTGAATCACAGCAACATTACCAACAATCAATCTGACCTCAATAGGTACATGAATTCAATGTGAATCAACCGAGCACGCAACGCTGTGAAGCGCATGGCGGCTCACACGGTCCGGTAGCTCAGCGGAAGAGCAGTGCGTCACCCCCACCCTGACACCCCACGCACAAGACAGCGGTTCAAATCCCCTCCGGACCACACAACATCACCAAAGGCCAATCCGCGAGGACACCATGCCAAGAGAGGCAAAAACTCCAATTCATTAGGCTTCATTAACGCTCCATCAATTACGGAGCAAAACAGGGTCAGCAGCGATGCCCCCCTCGCCCGATGACAGCGAAAAACCAAAGCTCCGGACAAAGAGCTTTCCCTAAAATCATCGCCCCGGCAGCCAAACCATCCGGGGCACTACGGGAAGAAGTCTGCGATAACGGAATCCGCAGAGTCCAAGCGCCGGCCACCGCTCCTTCCACCAAAGCGCCACGACACAGCATCCCCATGCTGTCGATTGACGGTTCGAGTCCGTCACTTCCCACAACAGGACATCCGTCCTGCTCATGATTGATTGATGGGCGGCATTTGCCGCTTGGCAGTGCCGCCCTTTTATCAGTCGAGCCGGAGGTTGTCAACAAGTTATTAATAATTTAAATCTCTCAGTCATGAGTACAAACAAATTCGCTGATACAGTCAGCAAACTTCAGTCGCTGAAGCCGTGGGAAGTTCCCGTGAACTCCTATGTGCATCAACACATCGTCTCCCTCTACAACCAAGTGCATGGAGAGGGCGGTGAGGCATTCGCCGAAAGGGAGTCACGTTTCATCAACCGCCTCATCATCGATGACAAGAACAAGTGGAATGTCACTCCTATCTCCGTGTTCCTCGCATACGTTGACCTTGCCGTCAAAGACCTCACCCTTGAACCGGGCGCACAGGCAATGTGCTACCTCCTCAACAGAAGCACGAAAGTATCACAGGGTGATGGAAATGGCAAAATTGTCGAAGCGTGGGAGAACCGTGCATACATTTCCGTCACCGGTTACGGTGAAATACTCCTGCGCCAACGTGCCGGACAAATCCGTCATTGCGACACGCCTACAGTGGTATATGAGGGTGACGAGTTCAGCTACATTGAGCGCAACGGTCGTAAGGAAGTGACCTATGGCCTCAACATCAAGCATAATCCCGGCAATCCAATGGCTTGCTTCATGAAAATTACACGTCTTGACGGTACTACCGATTATGCCATCATTCTCTCCGAAGCATGGCAACGTCTTGCCAACTACTCGCTAAAGCAGAATGAGCGAGGTAGGAGAGACAAGGAGAATGCCAAAGCTAATGACCTCTACACCTCCGGTCTGAATGGGACTATTGACCCCGGCTTCCTCATCGCCAAGTGTGTAAAACACGCATTCAAGAACTACCCGAAACTCCCTATCGGCAAGGGCATGGTCATGGAGGCAGACCTTCCCGAAGAAGAACAGATGCCCGACTATTACAACATGGGCAAGACTCCACAAGCTCCTAAAGAGCCGGACTCATTCTCCGCCCCTGCCGACCACTCCGAGGGTGTCACCGTTGACCCAGCCGCAGAGGACGCATCATCAGATGATGGAACATGGTAAAACCTTAAAATATTTCAATCATGAGTAATGAAGTCATTCAACCGACAACAACGGCATTGGCAATAGCCGCATCTGCCGACAACGTAGACGCAATTGTCCGTAACACCCCGGAGTCATTTCGTAAAAACCAGCTTTCACATGACAATTGCTTAAGAGCATGTGAGAACCTCCTTGTGCAAATCAAGGAAAAAGGAATGACAGATGAACTTGACAAGACCGCTGCAACCTACTTGGAACGCACTCGACGCACTGTTAAAGCCATGACCGAACTACGCTCGCCGGTGACCAAGCTGTTTGACCAAGTGCGTAAAGAGTTTACAGCGCTTGAAAACGACATAGACCCCACAAAAGCCGGGACAATCCCTTATCAGCTCCAGCAGTTCCGCAATATGTATGCAGCCAAGAAGCGAGAGGAGGAAGAAGCAAAGCGTAGAGCTGAAGAAGCAAAACGTCAGGCAGATATGGCACGTGAACAGTATCGCAATGCTTGTGAGGATGATTACAGGCAGAAGTTCAATGACCTTGTTGTGGCTCGTATCAACGAACTGACCGACCTCAACACCAGCGTTAATCTCGACAACTACAAGGCAGTGTATGATACTGTCGCCGGATATGCCGTAGAACTTCCTGCTGATTGGTGTCCTCCCTCGTCAGTGCGTATGCCTTTCAATCTCACACCGGACGAGTCACGCAACATCCGTGGAGATGTGATGCGCCGACTCATCGTTCAGTTTGCTGAGCAATACAAGTTTGAAATAGGCGATTACCGTCAGGAAATACTTGACAAGCTGCCGTCAAAGAAAGCTGAGTTGGAACGTGCCGCCAAAGCATCTGAAGAAGAATCCAAGCGCATTGCTGAGGAAATTAAGAAACGTGAAGCGGCTGAACTTGCCCGAAAAGAGGCTGAACGCATCGCACGTGAGCAGGAGGAAGCCAAGAAAAAGGAAGTGCAGAAAGCAGGTGCCGAAGCTGCCTCGCTGTTCGACCTCGCACAGGCAACCGCCCCGGCCTATCAGCCCAAAGCCAAAGTCACTAAGAAAATCCGCATACTCAACCCCAACGGATATATGCAGGTGCTTATGATGTGGTGGGCAAAGGAGGGCAGCCGTATGACCGATGAGGAACTTGCCAAGATATTCAAGAAGCAAATCTCCTTCTGTGAGAAAGTTGCCAATAAAGACGGCGAGTTCATCAGTGATGGAAGCGTGGTATATGTCGATGACGTAAAGGCACAGTAATGTTAACCCCTGCATTAATAACGGAATTACAGGATTGTTTCAACGGTCGCGCAAGATTACAGGAGGCGGCTATGGCAATAAATATTTATACCAAAGATGCCTCCCTGTTTTATTCTTGCGTTGACGGTTGGGGTAAGAAAAAATACATAAACATTCCAATCGATCCGACTGACCTGCTTCCTTTGCTCAATAAGTACATTGGTAGGATAGATAAGGAGATTATGAAAATATCCGGAAGGGTTGAGGTCATAATACAAAACTTTACCGATGTGAAACCCTTTATTGAGGACTACAAGATTCGCTATCCATCAACATTCACAAGTGAAGAGAAAATATATCAGACACTTGAAGAAGCTGTAATTGAGCGAAGAAAGGGAAACCCTCATTTAGTGAGCGAAGACTATCATATAGAGGTTTGCTCAGATTGGGATAATAAGATTTATGTATTCTCTGTAATTAGCGAAACGTTTAATCAAGTTACATTTCAATTCAAAGAAATCTGTAAGGTATGAGTAACAATCCCGATACATATTATCTGCGTAGTGAGGTCTCTAACTCAGACCTCACTGCCCTCAAAGAGCTGCTTCACCCCCGGTTGCAATTCGGCAACCGGGAGGAGGCTTTCCGTTTCGGGAATTTGGTCGATGCCATAATTACCGAACCTGCGAGAGTCAATTATTATCGCTTCACAGTTGATGATACGCAGTACACGGAGGACGAGTTTCGCCATGCACAGGAAATGTATAAATCTCTGCGCATGGAGGCACGGAGTGACAGGTTTCTCGCTTTCGTGTTGGAAAATGCTACAACACAGAAGTTCATGGTCAATCAGTCACAGCAATTTGAATATTGCGGATTTCCTTTTACGCTTGCCACTCGCTGCAAGTGGGATTGGTGGCTTGAGGCTGCGCTTTTTGGTGGAGACCTTAAAACTACTGCCGCCACTTCACAAAAGGAATTTGAGCAGATGATTGACTTCTTCGATTGGGACCGCTCACGTGCGTGGTATATGGATATTGCTCATTCTGACCGGGACTTTATATATGCCATCAGCAAAAAGAACAGTATGGTATTCAAGAAGCAAATCACTCGTGGCGATGCCATCTATAATGCCGGGCGTGAAAAGTATGAAGAGTTGGCCTTTCAGTATTGGTGCCTGAATTTGTGTGCCAGCGAGAGCAAAGTGGAGCTTGCTCCGGCTTTGCCGAGCGCAGCCGCAAATCAACCTCAAGTTAATTTGTGTGCCAGCGAGAGCAAAGTGGAGCTTGCTCCGGCTTTGCCGAGCGCAGCCGCAAATCAACCTCAAGTTAATTTGTGTGCCAGCAAGAGCAAAGTGGAGCTTGCTCCGGCTTTGCCGAGCGCAGCCGCAAATCAACCTCAAGTTAATCTTGTATGAGACCTATGGAAGCATTGAAACATAATCTGAAAGTCACTCCATACGAGTACCAGCAGGAGGGTATTCTTTTCGGTCTTCGGAAGAAACGCTTCCTCATAGGTGATGAGCCGGGATTGGGTAAAACATTGCAGAGTATCGGTGTTGTCGATTGCGCCCGTGCCTACCCATGCCTTGTTATCTGCCCTTCTTCGCTAAAGATAAATTGGCAGAGAGAGTTTGAAAAGTTTGCTGATGTTAAGGCTCTTGTACTTGACAACGCAACCCGTTCCACATTCCCGTATCTGTTGAGCATGGGAATGTACCAAGTTGCCATTGTCAATTTTGAGTCGCTTCGTAAATACTTTGTATGGGACATTAAAACCAATGGCTCGTTCCGGTTAAAAGACGTGGTATTTTCGTCCTGCATCAAGTTATTCAAATCTGTAATCATAGACGAGTCACACCGGGTCAAAGACCCCGGCGCACAACAGACGATTTTCACAAAGGGTATATGCTCCGGCAAACGGTATATAGCCCTGCTGTCCGGCACCCCTGTCGTTAATCGTCCTGAAGATTTGGTGGCGCAGCTCTCCATTATGGAACGTCTTGCCGATGACTTCGGAGGACGTGGCAAGTTCCTCTCTGATTATTGCTCATTTGGCAAAGACCAGGAGGAAGAACAAGCCGAAGCACTTGCCGACTTGTCAGCCAAGCTCTACGATAATTGCATGATCCGCCGTGAAAAGAAGTCTGTACTTACGGAACTTCCCGAAAAGACACGCACAGACCTATATGTCGAACTTGACCCCGAAAGCCGCACGGTATATGACACTGCCGCCGCTGACCTCCGTGAATATCTTGAGAAGTACACCGGATGCACCGATGTGGAAATTCGCCGCAAGATGCGCATGGAGGCTCTCGTCAAATTCATGACACTCCGGTCATTGTCAGCAAAGGGCAAGGTTCGGCAGGCTGTCGATTTTGTCAATACCTTTCTCGCCAATGGCAAACCCCTCATACTGTTCTGCTCCTATCATGAGATTGTGGATGCTCTGAAAAAAGCATTCCCCAAGGCTGTAAGCGTGACCGGACGTGATTCCCTTGTGGAGAAACAGGCGGCTGTGGACTCTTTTCAGAATGGTCATGCACAACTCATAGTCTGCTCCATCAAGGCGGCAGGTGTCGGTCTTACCCTCACGGCATCGTCCAATGTTGCGTTTGTGGAATTTCCATGGACGTATGCCGACTGCTGCCAGTGCGAGGACAGGGCACACCGCATAGGGCAGAAAGATAATGTGACGTGCTATTATCTGCTTGGTCGCAATACCATTGACCATGTTCTATATTCCATCATCCACAAGAAGAAGTCAATCGCCAATCAAATCATGGCGGCAAGTGACGATATTCCGCAGGATGAAATGTACTTCAACGAATTGGTAACAATGTTTATGGGAGGTTCGGAAGATGGAGGTGGCTAAAACTGACGTGCAGAAAATCATCGCATATCTCGATGATGCTGCCAAACTATATGACGCACTCGCCACTCTGCCAATGCAGAAGTGCAACAGCCGTTCTCACATGATTAAACAATTAACAAATAAACTCAAACTAAAATTAAATCAGCAAAAATGAATATTACTGTTGAATCCCGCAAAACGGAAATCCGCTATGTGACGAGTGACCCGAAAAAAATGCTCGGCAAATGGGTTGCCCGCCGTGCATTAAGAACATGGACTGAGGACTTCGTGGACGAGGATACGGGCAAAGTAGAGTCCATAGAACGTAATGAAATCCTTCTTGAACGTGGCACATATATCAGTCAAGACGTTCTCTGTTCAATAAAATTCATGATGTCGGAAGGCTCTTTGAAGGAAGTAGAGGTGTCCAATCAGAACCGACAGGGAATGCTGCTTGAAAACCGCTCTTTCTTTCCCTACAAGGCGGTTGCCAAGATTGACGGCAAGCGTAAATCATTCCTGCTTTATGCCAATTCCGTTGCCAACGCTTTAGTCATTTTGGTGGACTATATCGAGCTGTACTACAAAGGTGGTTTTGAGATTACCGACATTAAGGAGATGGAATATTGTGTGGTAATCATTGACCGTCTCAAATCGGCTGAAGCTCGCAGGTATGAACTTGATGCTGCGTATCTGAAAGGTGAAATGTCGATGGAGGACTTTGTTGAGGCTACTTGTGACAATATCAGCAAAGGGAATCCCGATGCAGAGGGAAAATCCGATGATAAGAAGGAGACCAAGAAATTCTATCAGATAGGTGCGCACGTTGTCCTCCATGACGATAAGGAGGGGGATATTGAAGAAGACCATACCTTCATAGTGCAGACAATATCGGCAGTCCGTGCCAATATGCTTATCGAGAAATGGCTTCGTGACAAACAGGAGGAACGTTTCAGAGAGTCTTTGAAGCACCCGGAACGCACGTTCGTCAAGTATCAGATCAACTCCTTCATTGAGGAGTCTAAGATAATCCCAATCGGGTGTTTTATCCCGGTCAGTTTCTCGGAGGTTTACAATGACAGAGCGAATGACGATTGAGGAGCTGCGCAAGCACTCCCGTGAGATTACGAGCCGTTCATACGGTTCCGGCACAAGCAAGTATCACGCTAAAAAAGTGGGCGGCCATGCCTCAAAGAAGGAACATAACCGCGCCAACCAACTCAAGCTGCTGCAACGCGCCGGCCTCATATCCGCATTGCAGGAACAAGTCTCCTTCGAGCTAATCCCCCCACAGCGCGACAGCGCCGGAAAACTCCTGGAATACGCATGCCGCTACATCGCCGACTTCGTCTATCGCGACCAATCCGGACAATTGATCGTCGAGGATACAAAAGGCTTCAAGACTCCGGAGTACAAGATAAAACGCAAGCTCATGCTGTCAGTCCACGGAATAAGAATCAAAGAAACATAACCGCTATGGCTCGGACAATAAAAAGAGGTCTTGACTATTTCCCGTTCGACGTGGATTTCTTTCAAGACATTAGAATTAGAAAACTCATCAAGTATCAAGGTGGCAAGGCCGTCACTGTATATGCTCTCCTGCTGTGTACTATCTACAAAAACGGGTATTACGCCAAGTGGGATAAAGAGTTGCCCTTTATAATCTCCGAACAGTCAGGATATACCGAGGCATATATACAGGAGGTCATCGATTGCTGCATGAACATTGGTCTGCTGTCTAAACAATTATTTGAGTCCGATAAGGTTCTTACTTCCAAAGGCATTCAAGAACGCTACCGCGCCATCTGCTGCTCCTCCCGGAGAAACTGCCTCATTGATGAATACAATCTCATCGACAACACCGCAACCGTCCTGCCACTGCAAGAAAAACAGACAAACATCCACCAACAGCCCGATACCCCCAAACAACGACAGAGCAAAGCCACACCTCCCCGCCACGTAGAAACACCTGTCCCGCCACCACCCGCGCCCACCACCGCTCAGAAATATTCATTGTCAATTAATGATGAAATTGCCGAAATGAAAAAGAGCGCACAATGGAAAGAAAGCGTCTGCATACGCTATCATCTATCCAACGAGCAAGTCGACGCTTATCTCGCCGACTTCGCCCTGAAATGCGACAAACTGCATACCTCAATGCAAGATGCCCGAAGCCATTTCTGCTATTGGCTCCAGAAACAACTCGACTCAAAAAAGTCCACGCCTCCACCCCAAAAGACCAATCCTGCCTCACCTAAAAAAGAAAAAAAGTACCGGCCGGCCGTCGACTCCGCCGCCGAACTACGCGACTACCTCGCCTCTCGAGGACTTGACCCCGCCGCAACCGACCTCTCAAAAGTAGCTGCCGCCGACTCTGCCGCCGACTTCGCCAAAATACCCAAATAAGTAGAACAGTTACTTAACCAAATAATGACATATGATTTCCCTCACATGTAGCTTCACCATAAACATCTCCGGACGCAGCGAACGCTACTATCGTTCCAACCCCGAAAGAGTAAAAGACCTGCTCGCCAATCAGCTTGCATCTGGCATCGACCCCACCGCCGACAATCTCAGCGTCTCCAACATCAAAATCGCCGAAGTTCCAATCGCCCCAAAAAAAATCAATGATTAACTTACTTTACATCGACCTCTTTTGTGGTGCAGGAGGCACCTCCACCGGTATCAACACCGCTCGTCTCGACGGAGAGGAATGTGCGAAAGTTGTTGCCTGTGTCAATCACGATGCTAATGCGATAGCCTCTCACGCTTCCAATCATCCGGAAGCATTGCACTTCACCGAGGACATCCGCACACTTGACCTGTCTCCGCTTGTCACCCATCTAAGGCAATGTAGAGCTGCTAATCTCGACGCATTGACCGTCCTCTGGGCTTCCCTTGAATGTACCAATTTCAGCCGGGCAAAAGGTGGTCAGCCTCGTGATGCAGACAGTCGGACACTCGCTGAACACCTGTTCCGTTACATTGAAGCCATCAACCCGGACTACATTCAGATTGAGAATGTGGAGGAGTTTATGTCATGGGGAGAGGTGGATGAAAACGGTAAGCCTATCTCTATGGATAAGGGCAAGAGTTATCTCCGATGGGTGCGCAATGTCCGCCGCTACGGCTACAACTTTGAACACCGTATCCTCAATGCCGCCGATTATGGTGCATACACTTCACGCAAACGCTTCTTTGGTATCTTCGCCCGAAAGGGATTGCCCATTGTGTTTCCGGAGCCTACACACTGCAAGAACGGAAGTAAGAACCTGTTCTCAGAATTGCAACCGTGGAAGCCTGTCCGTGAAGTTCTTGATTTTTCCAACGAGGGCAGAAGTATTTTTGATCGTGAGAAACCATTGTCTGAAAAGACCCTTGAGCGCATCTACGCCGGACTAATCAAGTTCGTTGCAGGTGGGAAAGACGCTTTCATGGTGAAATACAACTCAGTCAATCAGAAGACCGGGAAATATTGTCCTCCCTCGCTCGATGCTCCATGCCCTACGGTAGCTACTCAGAACCGCTTGGCACTCGCGCAGGTGTCTTTTCTCTCAAAACAATACGGTGGACATCCATACAGTAAGAACGTGTCCGTTGACGGACCTGCCGGAACAGTGACGGCGAGAGACCACCACATGTTCGTGTCGGTACATTATGGCAATGGCTATAATATTGGTCTTGACCGTCCGGCACCCACGATTACGACCAAAGACAAATTGTCGTTGGTTGGTGTGACTCCATTCATAGCTAACGAATATTCGGGAGGCGGACAATTATCAAGTGTCGAAGGTATATGCCCTGCAGTACTTACCAATCCCAAACAAAAACTTGTATCTGTCTCACATTTTTTGCTCAACCCTCAATTCAGTTCTGCGGGTTCGTCAATTGATTCTCCCTGCTTCACGTTAATTGCAAGAATGGACAAGCGGCCGCCATCATTTGTGAGCGTGAAACATGGCGCACTCAACATTGCCATATACGATACTGACTCTCCAATGACAGTTAAGATAAAAGAGTTTATGCGCATATACTTTATCATCGACATTTCTATGCGTATGCTCATGATTGATGAGCTTAAACTCATCATGGGTTTCCCCGAAGATTACATTCTCATCGGCACACAGGCAGAGAAAAATAAATTCATCGGCAATGCCGTAGAGGTCACAATCGCACGGAAATGGTGTGAGGCTCTCTGCTCCGGTCTCCGTTCCTTCGACCCAACAAAGTATCACTCTATACAGGTAGCATAATGAAAAAGTACAATATCACTCCCGATAACATCCGGGACTACATGAATAACTATGAGTCTGATTTCCCTTTGGTCATTGATGATAAGGCGGGATTGGACTATAAAGATGAGGAAACGCGTGCAATTCCTCATAACTCTTGCATCTATCAAAAAAAGAGCAAGACAAGATGTGTCAAGTTGGAGATAACCTCATTTCGTGGTATAAATTGGGATGCAATACACTACTACGGCAAATTGGTTGCTGATGGCATCGAATTTCAGTGTCTCGACAATCCCCGAACAACAACGTCAAACTGGGATGCTAAAAAGATAAATCCATTCTACCAATGGAGATATGAATTTGACCTGCGCAGACCTGTTACGCAGGAGGAGATTAATCATGACCCGGACAGGTGGGTATGTTATCAGCTTGGAGTATTCACTACAAGTTTCGACACAAAGGAAGAAATCCTCGCTCTTGCAAAGGACTGTTTCAAGATGAGGTTTACAGGAGAATGGGAACTTTGGGTTGATGATTGTACGGTAGCTAAGGACGGTGTTTATCAGATTATTTTTGAAGATAAGCAAAACTTCAAAGTTAGTGATACCGTCCGCAATAAACGCTCCGGCAACATAGGTCAAGTAATGGAAGACCCAAGAACAGTCGGAACATCATTCATCCGGGTAATGGTACTCAAACCGGATAAGAATATAAAATACTGTGCCTATTGGACAGTCAAGAACTTGGAACTTATAACAACATAATATGGAAATTGATACAGCAAAAAAGGCTTATGCTCTAATAACCGAGAGGGATAGGCTATTGAGTATGAGGGCAGATGCAGTCTCGAATAATAAAATGAGAGGCTGGTCTTTTATGGTTGATGAAAATAGACACCCCATTCCCACAGAGGTAAAGCATATATTCATTGAAGCAATAGACAAATCGATAGACTATTACGAAAACGAAATTGAGAAGTTATGATAACCGAAACAATCCATCACCCCTCCGACCTCCACAGTGGAATCACAGATGCTGTATGCGCATAGTAAAGCCTGTGATGCAGTGCTTCAATTATGAATTAAAGAAGAAACGACAATGAACATCGGACTTGTTGACGTGGACGGGCATAACTTCCCCAACTTCGCACTTATGAAAATATCTGCATGGCATAAGGCACATGGGGATAATGTAGAGTGGTGTGGCGATTTGTATTGGGATTTTGACAGAGTTTATAAATCCAAAATCTTTACATTCTCTCCGGATATTGACCGTCCGTTTCCTTGCGAGGTAATACGTGGTGGCACTGGCTATGATGTCAAGTCGAGGCTTCCGCAGGAGATAGAACTGTCAACACTTATGGACTACTCGCTCTATCCGCAGTATCCATTCTCGATCCAATTCTTTTCTCGTGGATGTATCCGCAGGTGTCCATTCTGTCTTGTTCACGATAAGGAGGGAGACATACATCCGGTCCATCCTGTTCAGCCTAACCCTAATGAGAAATGGATAGAAGTGCTTGACAACAATTTCTTTGCCAATCCCGAATGGAAGTCCGCCATTGACTACCTGTTGCACCGTAACAAGCCTGTCAATCTTCATGGAGTGGACGTGCGCATCATGAACGAGGAACAGGCTTATCACCTCAACAAGCTCCGTCTTCGCAAGTCCATACACATAGCATGGGATTTACCCGAATTAGACCTTACTAACAAACTCCGAGAGGTCACACGCTACATCAAGCCTTACAAACTCATGTGCTATATCCTTGTCGGGTTCAATTCCACTATGGAGCAGGACTTGTACCGGATAGAACGTTGCCGGGAATTAGGCATAAAGCCTTATGTCATGCCATACCGGGATTATGAGAATAAGACAAAACCATCACAGTATGCCCGAGACTTGGCTCAGTATGTCAATAAACCGATGATATTCAAGTCCTGCAAGTTTGAGGACTTCTCACCCCGCAAAGGCTTTACTTGTAAACAATATTTTACTCACGAAAATAAATAAAAATGAATCAGACAAAAACCGTTCTCTCTGCAATAGCAGAGTTCTTACTCGGCAAAAAGTATTATGCCGTCATCATCAATACTCGTGGCACTAACCGCTGCGAGATAAGCAGCATCATCTTCCCGACACTTGCAGCCGCCGAGAAGCACAAATCCGAGCTCTCAGCCACATTCTCATATCAGTGGGTGGAGACAATCTCTTTCCGCTCTCGTAAGAATTATGACTCAACAGTCAAAAGATATTTTACTGCTGTAAAATAAATTAACTTCACCGCATTATGCTAAAACGATTCCTTCTTTGGTGGCGGTCGCTCAGATACCACCGCTACTATGTCATAGCAGATTGCTCCGACAACTCCATAACCTTCTCCCGTAAACTCTATCGCCACATAGAGCTTTCCTCGCATTGTGAGGATTCTGCAAAAGTATTCGTATTTGAAATCCCGGCTTGGGGCACCTACGGATTCATCATTAATCCAACCCTTGAACAGGAAACTCAGCTTGCCGACATTCAGTACAACGAAAAATTCAAGACCATCGGATTTGAATCCCTATGCCCGTCTGTAAACTGGATATTCTCCCACTACCGACTGCCATATCATCTCAAGATGAAACTCACCGTCACTATACACCATCTCGGAGATGGCAAAGTATTCTACAATATAGAGCGCCCTCACCCATGAATACAATGAGCATACTCGGCAATACACGCCGCGCCGACATATCATTTCATGCCTCCGGCAAGATTGACATTACATCACGCATTGTCAACGCACTCGGCATCAACCAAGGCGATGTAATCGACATCATGACCGCAAATGGCGAATTCTACCTGTATGTCTCTGTCCGTGCCGCCGACATCTGCGGCCGACATGAGGCCCAATGCCACCCGTCAAAACGTGGCGGCCGACATTTCCGCACATATTGTCGCAGACTATGCTCCGCCATCCTCTCACAGCATCCCACACATACCTTCCGTCTCAGCTTTGCCGCCGGAGAAGCAGTTGAAGTACACGGCCGCAAAGCAATTACAATAATAACCCGCAACATTATATCTCATGATTAAAGAAATTAAATACAGTGGCTACACTGCCACTCCCTCCGACTACGAATGCCACGACGGAGACCTTGATATCGCACTCAACTTCACCACCGACGACGGCTCATTACACCCCTCACTTCCGCCACTCCAAATCGCAAAAGTACCCGACGGACAACACATACTCGGAATCCATACACTCCACTCCGAAAAGAAAAATTTCATCTCATGGCGCCACTCTGCCGACCAACCCGACAAATTCGAGATACTCTCATGCCAATACCCCGATACCGCAACCGCATGCATCATTGCAACAATACCATTCAAGCCTCAATCAATGGCGATACTCGGCAACACACTTGCCATCGCTACCGACTCAAAAGTCTTATTCTCACTTTGGAAAGACAATCGCTATATATACCTCGGTTCAGCTCCCGAATTCATCAACATTGAGTTTGCACTCTCTCTTAGAGGATGCCTCGGTACCGGTTGGCATAAACTTTCGTTTGCCACAAACCCATTCGGCTACGGTCGCGAGTCCGAAGGTATCGGTTCTTCATCTAAAGAAAATCCTCGACACATCGAAGGCGAAGCCCGGCGCAACGATTCCGACAATGCCATAATGGCCCACTTCAACCGCTCGGTCCACGACCAGGTGACATCCAACGGATACTTCTACCAGCCATTCTTCATACGTTACGCTTTCAGGCTCTTCGATGGATCATACGCTTGGCTGTCATCACCCGTACTCATGCCCCCTGCTGTTGCACCTCCGTTCTTCGAGGTCGACGGATACGACAGTTCCAACCGCAATTATTTCCAGGATATATCTGTTCATGGACATTCAATCCCATTCTTCCAGCTCTTTTACCGCGTACTACCATTCTCCAAAGAAGCCATCGACGCCTGGTCAGATATTATATCCGGCATCGATTTCTTCGTTTCACCTCCTATATATACTTTTAAAAATCCTGACTCCGACAACCACTGTTCCCTGTTGACTGGTGCCGAATCCGTATTCTCATCATTATTCAAGGAAAAAGCCGTCGACACACTATCCCCCATAATAAAAAATCCATCCGACAACGATGACACATTTCAGTCCGGACGTCAGCCATCACGCGGCGACGTCAACGGAAAATACTTCTTCGGACACTTCTCCGGAGACTTCCGCCTATTTACCGACCTGAATTCTTCCCTCGGTAATTATCGCCCGGGGACCATCACTGGCAGCACCGACTACACCGTCAAAGACCATTACGTAACATCCGACCAACTCAACGCAAAAAACGTAATAGCACTCCCCTGCAATGACAAATTCCTCGAAGACATCACCCACGTCTCACAGTTCTACAAAATCGCATCATGGGACATCGCCGACATTTCATCAACTGATGTGTTCAACGCCCTCATTGTTGACACTGCCGACCTATCCAATCTCCTTACTCGTCCCACACTCCCCGACGATGCCACATCCACCGATTCATTCTGCCCAAGATTCATCACAGTTTACAATCAACGACTGCATCTCTCTAATGTCAGATTCTCACCACCCAAAGCCCTACATCCACGTACACTCGTCCAATATTCAAACCCATCTTTCGGCAACGACCTCTCAAAGATAATCAAAATAGAAGTATGGACCCGACGCTCAGGCTCAGTCGTTCGCTCTGTCCTCTCAGCACCCCAAAATACGACATCGGTTCTCGACTCCTTCTCTATCGATTCTCTCCTCACCCAGTTTCCTCGATGGATATACTACCCCGATAGCAATGCGTTCGCAATGCGAATTACCGCAAAGTGTCGGCAAACATCACAGGCAGTCAACGAAACGACCGTTGAATTCAAGACTCGCACATTCAACCTTCCCCTACGCACGCATGAGCTCCTTAATGGAGCTTACTACTTTGGTGGAATCGCTGTCAGCATCACCCCTGATGAGTCAGAAGCCCTCCCGGCCGCAGCTATCGACAATGCCCCCGACAACATCGAGGTACCATCCTCTGTATACGTTTCCGAAATCAACAACCCCTTCCTATTCCCATTTAAATACGCCATATCAGTAGGCTCCGGTACAGTCCTGTCGCTCGCCTCAGCAGCCAAAGCACTCTCACAGGGACAATTCGGACAGTTCCCCCTCTACGCATTCACTACCGAAGGAGTATGGGCCCTCGAAGTATCCGCTACCGGCACATACTCCGCCCGGCAGCCAATCACCCGCGACGTATGCATCTCTCCCGAAGGAATCACACAGCTCGACTCCTCAGTCCTATTCCCGACAGTCCGAGGCATAATGCTACTCTCCGGTTCCACATCCACATGCATATCCGACACCATCAACACCGACCATCCATTCTCTGTCACCGACTCCCTGCCATCAGCCCACACAATACTCAACATTGCCGGCCTACCACACAATGCCGTCCACATTCTCCCATTCGCCACATTCCTTGCCCACTCACGCATGCTCTACGACTACCCCCGACAGCGCATCATCCTATATCGACCATCAACACACTACGCCTACATATACTCACTGCGATCCAAACTCTGGACAATGATTACAGCCGACATAACCCAATCCATCAACTCCTACCCAAATGCTCTCGCCATCGACTCCGCAGGCACTATCCTCGACTACTCCGACCACCACGCCGACACACGCCCACCGACAGCGATACTCATAACCCGACCCCTCAAGCTATCCGCACCCGTCATCCTGAAAACAATCGACACCCTAATACAGCGCGGACAATTCCAAAAAGGCAACGTCCGGTCAATCCTCTACGGCTCCCGCGACCTCATCAACTGGCATCTGGTCAACTCCTCCATATCCCACCGAATCCTCAACCGGCGCGGCACACCTTACAAATACTTCCGGATTGCACTCATAGCCACCCTCGATCCCTCAGAGTCAATATCCGGATGCACAATCCAGTACACACCCCGACTCACCAACCAACCACGATAAACTCTTTTTCATGATTAAATATTTAGAGAGCCGGGGATGCGTGACGCACCTCGGCTCTCGTCTTAAAATGGATGTTGGCTTATTCTGAGCCTATTGCGCCTAAGTCGAGGCTTGTTTTTAATGGCGGTTTTCAGTTCCTCTGTCTTCTCTTTCCAAACTGCCGCTTTTTTGGGGTTTGCGATACTCAGCCAATCAGCGAGTGCGCTGCACACAAGATACTCATGCACCAGATTCTCGATGGCATTGAGCGTTGTTTGTGAAAAATCCTTAGGCACTCTCATGAATATGCTGTAAACCTTTTTCTCTGTCAGCCTATCATCAAGACATTCCCTGTAGATTCTTCTTTTCGTAAATGGATAAAGCCATTCTGAACATTCGCTGAGTGCAAGGTCGAGGATGCGGGTCACACGGTCTATGTTTCCGGCTTCCCCTATGTCTTGTACCGTATGGCGTTCATGCTGTTGAGCTTCCGGCATGATATCTCCTTCTACATATGCAAGATTGCGAATATCATATATGAGCTGCTCACGTTTGAAGAGTAACACAGCTTCAATATTTTTTGAATCGACTTTATGGCACTCAATCATAGCTGTCAGGGATTAGAAGGAGTTTCTTCTTTGAGCTCTGGAAACATCGGACGCCCCGGACGTGTCGGGCGGCTCCTCTTATAAAGCGCTGCCTTCACGTCCTCAAGCAGCACCGCCGCATGGTCGATATAGCTCTTCACATCCTGCGGGTTAGTAATGGTGAACCAGTCCGCAAGCACCATGTCCACAAGATACGCATGGATTCCAGCACCCAGTGCATCAGCTGAGGCATTGTTATAGTTGGTTGGCAGACGGAAGGCTAACTGTAGTATTTCCTCGTCTTCTATTATCTGTGTGATGAGGTTGTTTGTTGTTGTCGTGTCCTCGTCAAGATACTCACCCAACTTCGATTTAAGCCCGGTGAAGTAGGTCGTGAGGCTGCGCTTAAGTTGATCATCCTCCTCGGTATCTTCCGAGGCTTGCATCTTTGAACCGGCCTCATAATTGGCAGCTCCACTCGCTTTACGGCTATTGCCTGTGATATAGGCCTTGTTTCTAACATCATACAGGATATTCTTTACATCCTGATACACGGTCACAATCTGTTTCTTCTCCATGTTGTTTTTTTATTTATAGTTATTTCCTTGTGGGTCTTGTTGGTTTCCTGCGGTGATATGCTTTCCTTTTCACTCCGTCAAGCATCGTGGCGGCGGCTGTGGCGAAGTCTCCGGCTTCCTTTTTGTTAGTGAATACATACCATTTGCAGACTATGTTGGTCACAAAAAACGAAAACAACTCCTTCTTCAGCGCAGGTTCAAGAGCCCGGTCAAAAGACGATGACAGCCCCAGGAAGACACAAAACGACTCCTTTCCATTACGTTCCTCCAGTATAAACTCCTTCAGAGCCTCGCACACCGCAACACAGCTCTCATTCCAGAACCTTTCGAGCTGACTCCGGTCAGCTTCCGTGGTAAAAATGCGGTCATACGTCTTGTCATCGCCTCCCTCCATCTTCGCCCCGGTGTATGAGGTAGTCTGCGACACCTCCTCATACACCTCCTCCTTGTCTATGATTATAGTCAACTCTATCATCTCAAAAATTCCATAAATTATAGCTTACACTAACTCCGACACAAGGCTCAAGGCCCCTGGGAGTCATCCCATAGCCGGCAAACACACCGATACCCCAACGCTTCGGCTTGGCGGCAACCTCACGGATAGTCACCACCTCATGCCGGGGATAGACATAGATACTGTCCATCCTCGGCTCATAACCGCTCACCCAGGCACGATACTCCTCACCCTCATACTCCCTCTGCGTAACAGGAATCTCCACCGCCACACTGTCGCATGGAATATTATCTACCACATTCCGCACACTGTCTCTCGGTATATATACAGGCAGAAAGGTTATCTGAGTTCCAAGCGACACCTCACCCCTCGCCACCGGCTCATAATACCGTACAGTATCAATGTATGTCACTGTATCCGTCACACACACCACCCCGGAATCACCACCCCCCGACCACTGACACCTGTGCATATATGCCCCGGCACCAATGCATCCGACTGATAGAATCAGCATCTTGAATACCACGACGATTCTATGCAGAGTGTCCCTGCTCATCATTTCACACCGCTTACATAGTTGATATAATCCATGATGCCATCCACATGGGCAAGCATGATGCGCACCTTATCTCCCGTCAGCAGCTTAACACCATCGCGAGTATCGTGAAAGGCACTCTCCGTCAGCACAGCCGCGCATTTCGTATCACGACAGATACCAAGATTCTGATGTATGAAGCGTCTTCCCGGCTTCTCCACTACAGCACGGTTACCCTTCATCCCGGCCTCGATAGCACGCGCCCAGATAAAATCCGCAAGACGCTTCGAATTATCCGAAGCATTCAGCGACACCTCAGCCACAAATCCGCTCCACTCGCCGTCATGCCACTTACCGTCATTCGAATTGGCATTACTGTGTATCGACACAAGCATCACATTCTCTTTGCCGTAGAGGTCGCAGATTTGATTTACGCGTTTCACACGGCTGTCTGCGCCACTGTTGATTGGAATGTCCTCGCGCTCCGGCACAAGCAGACGTGCATCATATCCGCGTTTTGTCAGCTCTCCGGCAATCATGTGCGCCATCTCCCGCGCCCATGCCCATTCCTGATACTTGCCGTCCGGCGAACACTTGCCCGACGTATCGAAGCCGTGGCCGTTGTCAATTAAGATTATCATTGTTTGAAATATTTGATTCTAAAAATCCGCTTTTCTGTTTGATTTCACTCTGTCCGAGCACAATCTCCGACACCATCTTAGCGATATCATCCTTGTTCTCAATTATGATGCTCATGGTCTTTTCAGCCTTGCGAAGCTCCGCTTTCGTCCATGACTTCTCACGGACAGACTTAAACTCACAGAACACACACCACGCCGACCATATCATAGCAAAAAAAGGCGCCGGGAGTATGATACAACCGATTATATCGATACACATCAGCACGAAAAAAGGCATAAAATACTTCCGGCCCTTCTCACAAGTCATCTTATAGCCCGTCGAAGTCGTAGCCTTGCCAAGCACCTTCGCCTTCTTCACGCCGAAAAATAAATCCACGCCCATCGACACAAGTATACACGCCATGCAGACACTTATCAGCACCACATGTAGATACACATGCTCTCGCAGAAACTCATGCATTATCTCTATCATAGATATCATTTTAGAGCTTTTTTAACAATAAATATTACCGATTTCAAGCAGGGCGTCGGCCTCCTGCGCCTCGGCCTCGCGGGCCTGTTCCGCAAGAATGGCCTCGGCCTCGGCCGAGTCGATTTCCATCCAGTTGCCCGCACAGTCATCTTTGCCAAGAAGTATCTCCCCGCCCGTGACCACACGGGCCGCGAGCTCCACCACTCCGCTCTGAGTCAGGAAACGTCCATCGTCAGGGCGAAGCCTCACCACTGCCACCTCGACCTGTGTGGGTGTTCCCGAACCCAGGCGAGAGGTCATCACAGCCATTCCATACTCGTCCGACGCATGCGTCGGCACCTCAAGTATCTTTGTCTCTTCTATTATTTTCATCGGTTGAAATGTTTTCCGGTTATACTTTCACTACCGTTATATTGGCATCGGCCATATACTCGTCAAGTTGCGGTATCTGTCCCTCCCATCTGCCATATGTATCCGAGGGGATTTTCAGTGTCAGCACACCGGGTTGCCGCATAATGCGCTCGGTCAAAGCATCGATACAGGCCTCCATCGACTGCTTGCCTACTTCGGTGGTGCCCCATGCGGTGAGTCCCGACAGGTCGAGAGTACACACGTTCCTGGGCAGTTTTGTTATCACGAGATAGTCCAGCTTCGAGCAGCCATAGAAGATGTTGGTGGTGACGGTGGCCGCCGACAGGTCAATCGACTCAACGCGCCGAAGGTTGCGGCAGTCATGGAACATGCCCGTGAAGTCCGTGCATACTCCGGTGTTGATATCGCCGGCATGCTCCAGCGTGTAGCACAGGCGGCACATACTGTAAACCGTGGTGGCGCTCCGGAAGTCGAGCCCCGGCAGAGAGCGCAGCGACTTGCAGTAGTAGAACGCGATGCGGAAGGTGGTCACCTTCTTGGTGTCATAGGCCGGCACGCTGGCCATCGAGCAGCAGTTGGCAAACGCCCCCTGCATGTTGGTGACATTCGCCGTCTCAAGCCATGGTGCGGCCAACAGCGAATGACACTGGTTGGCAAACAGGTTGAGATTGGTCAGGGCAACAGCTTCGAAGTATGGGATTGCTATCAGCGAGTGACACTGCTCAAACATCCCCCTGACGGTGGTGAGATGCTTCAGGGCGTAGGCCTTGCCCGAGGTGACGGCCTCGTCGCCGAGTATCGACAGAGTGGTGAGCGATTTGTCGCCGGCAAACGCCGATTCGGCAGTATGCAGCATCGGCATGCGCAGACGCGGTAGTGACACCACGCCGTCAGTGCCGAAATAGCTCAGCGACTCCACTTTGCCCACATCCACAGGAGCAATCTCCCTCACGGGCGAGGGGAAAAGAGCGCTGTAGGTAAATCCGGGAGGATAGTTGGATACTTCGGTGCAGGCAGAGAGGTCGTGCGAGGGGAAGCGCTCCGGCATCTCGGTGGCCAGGCGGCTGTCGATATTGCCGGCGATTGAGCGACCTTTGTATTGGTCCCGGCCAAGCGACTCCCAGCGCTGAAGCATGTCGAGCCCGTACTGATAGCCTGGCATCAGTCGGTCCAGATCTCCGGGAGTGACGCCGATACCCTCGCGCTCCTCAAGCTCTTCCTGTAGGGTGTAGTTGTATATCATGGCGTTCTGCTTGTTGAGAAGCGCCGCCGATAGCAGCACGTTGGTGTCGGCATAGACAGTGCTCCCCTCCCATTTTGTGTGGATATAGCGGGGAGCCTCGCCCCAATGGTTAAGGATGGTGACGGTGGCTCCGGCGGGGATGTCGTAGAGCGAGCTGTTGTGCTTGAAATTGCCGGAGTACCAGGTGTGCCAGTCGGCCACGCGCTCAAATTCTTCAAGGGTAATCTCCCTGTCGGTGAACACGACGTTGCACCAGCGGGCCGTGTGACCTGCGCCGCTCATGCGCGAGTCCTCCCATGTGCCGTAGATGCGGAGGCCAAGGGCCTTGAAGTCCACCTCGGCGCCGGTGTCGCGTCGTACTACTTTGGAGGGCAGGAGTTCGGCCCAGAGGTCGAGCTGTGCTGTGGCCATCAGGCCCGAGTCCATGGAGGCGTCGGTGGCTTTGAGTTCTTCGGTGGGGTATGGCAGGGGGCCGTCGCCGTACTCGTCGCCAAGATGGTCGATGCTCTCTACCGTAAACTGCGGGCGTGCTCCCGCGGGGTAGCTTACAAGCGTGCGGGCTCCTCCGGAGATGGCACGGAAGGCTTTCAGTTCGGGCACCCATGCCACGCGGTAGTTGCCCGCAACAGGCATTGCAGTGGAGGCAGTGGCTCCGGCGTTGCTCTCGATGCAGTCAAAGGGGAGGAGCAGCCCCGAGGTGCGGCGGGTAACCTCCCCCTGGAGGCCGGTCTTCAGGGCCTTGACTCCATCCATATCAAGAAATTTCTTTGCCATTGTTCTGTTCTGTTTTGTGATACATTTTCATTGAAAGATTGCCCAGCCCACGCCATCACCTCGGCCTCACCGGCCACGTGTCAGCGCATAGCCACCGGCGACTCAACCACCCTCCGGCTCCACCGGCAACTCCACGCGTAGCGCATAGCCGCTTTAGCGGTGTCCACAACGTTAGCCTATGGCAAGAGCCGCCATAGCGGTTCGCAGCCATAGGTCAACGTCCACGCCCCGTTATATGCCCGGCGTAGCCCGGCGACTCTCCCCGGGCAATCTCTCAAAAAAAAATCGTTCAATGTGCTATGCGAAAAGCGCCACGATATCGGCCGTGGGGATACTCTCAGGCTCCGCATTCTCAAGAGCCGTGACTCTCGTGCCAAGAGCTGTGACCGACGCCTCTGTGGCCATCTTCGTGCTCTTCACCGGCTTTATGACACCGTTCTCTACCTTGATGTTGGTGACGACGTTGCCTGTGCCTTCGACGGCGCCGAGTGCGAGGCTCTTGCTTATCTCCACCATAACCGTGCCGCTCCAACGGTAGATTTTATTTTCAGCGATATTTACGTATATTTTGCCCTTCAGCGGTGTTCCGCCCGGGGCCATAGTACGGCGGAATGCCGAGGCAATCATACTGTTATCATCGACCGAGCCGGCTGCCCAATAATAATATTCATTGCCTAAGTTCTTATATAGTACACGCTTGTTTACAGTATCGTACCATGTGGTGCTATTTGAGATGGTAGGCAAAGAGGCCGAATTATTAAGCGGAGTGGCGGTAACGCCGGCAACGAATCCGTCGAGGTCAACGGTGTCCGAGATATACTCCGGAAGGTTCTCAGCCGGTATCTGCCCGTCGTCGCCAAGAGTGGCAATTCCTCCGGGCTGTCCGAGCTTGTCGGTGACGGCGGCCTTGATTTTGGCGTCGGTGCGTGCGTCGGTAGAGGAGTTGATGCCTCGCCAGCGTCCAAGGGTGGCGTCGACGCTGTTGGCCGAGTTGTACTCGTACCACAGGCGCGTGGCCGTACAGTAGGCGCGGAAGCCGTCGGGGATATCCGTCTCCGGCACTGCTTTCAGCGCCGCAAGTGTGGCCACGCTCTGGCGGCCGTCCATGAAACTTTTCCCTTTCAGTGAAAAGTTGTCTATAATGGTCATACTCATAGTTGTGTCGTGTTAGATGGTGGGGGATTATGCGAATATCTGTTTTACTCCCGAGGCGGTGACGGGATTGGTGAGCACGTAGACATAGTAGACGATACTGTCGATTGTGACTTCGGAGCGTGTGTAGCTGCCGAGCACCTCGAAGTTGTTGCCGTCCTTCACCGAGGTGAGGGCGCCGTAGCTCTTGGGGTAGGCGTAGACGATTTTACCGTTGGTGACGCTGATGCCGGTGCGTGTGCATGCACGCGATGTGTTGAGCAGCAGGGTGAGTGCCTTGATGTCGTTTGCCGCGGCGGCTGATGCCGAGGCCGACCATCCGGAGGCGACGGTGCCGAAGTAGCTCGGGTGGACTACGCTGATGTTGCGGGTCTCGCGCTTGGTGATTCCCTGGCAGGTGATGTCAAGTGTCTGGGCCAGCGTGCCGGCCACGGCCTGTGCGGCGGTTATCGACAGTGTTTTGCTCGTGCCGGTGACTGCCGCGTTGTTGAGCTTGACAGTAGAGGATGCGGTGACGTCAGCGCCTTTGCGCTTGACATTCCATGAGGCTGTGACCGTAGCGGCTGCGCCCACTCTGATTACCGAGGGGGAGAGGTTGAAGGTGATGGCCAGCGGCCATACGGCCTCCTGTAGCTCGATGACATCGGTCTTTATGAGATTGTCGGCATCGTCCGAGTACTTTTTTACGGCTACGCCGAGGGCGTTGACCTTGGAGTCAGCGTCAGCGGCGGCCTGCGATATCGCCTGGGCCTTGGCCGTGGATATCGCGTTGCGTGTCTGTGTCACCAGGGTGCCCAGACCGTTTTTGTCCAGAAATTCTTTCTTTTCCATAATGTTATATAACTGTTATAAAATTTTGATTGATTTACTCAAAGAAGTGTAGCGAGCTTCATGACTGACTCCACCGCCCCACGGCTCCACCGGCAACCCCCGCGTAACGCATAACCATCGGCGACTCAACCATCCTCCGGCTCCACCGGCAACTCCACGCGTCAGCGCATAACCGCTTTAGCGGTGTCCACAACGTTAGCCTATGGCAAGAGCCGCCATAGCGGTTCGCAGCCATAGGTCTACGCCACCCGCCACCGGCATGCCTGGCGTAGCCCGGCGACTCAACCACCGGAAAATCTCTCAATGTTCTCACTCAAACAGCGCCACGATATCATCGCCCGAAATCGGACTGACCTCCGTGTCGCCGAATATATAATTATACTCACATGGGATATCTACTACCCCATGCTGCTCCTCGCCGCCGTTGACACGTATGCCGGTGACGCCCGACTCATGCAGCTCGTGCACCTTGCCGATAAGATGGCGTACACCATCTTCATCAAGATATTTTGTTTCAGCCATGTGTGTAATTGTTTAGATGTTTTGATGCTTGGGGATTATGATTTTTTGATTGTCTCCTCCCATATTCTATCAATATCCTCGGGTGAGAATACGCCGCTACCGGAACCTGATGAGCCGGAACCGGTGCCGCTCCATATGCCATCGATTTCACCAGGTGTGAGTGATTCGGGCGGTGTGCATTGGCATCTGCGCGGAGTCACATCCACAGGAGTGCCCCAGTGGTCGCCCCCGTCAGCTATCTCCCATTCGGAATACTCCCCATGATGCACGGGCTCGTAGGCAAAAACTCCCCGACACGCATCCTCACATCGACAGATACCATACCCGCGCAGACGCATCACACCCGACAGGCATTCTCCGTCAGCCTCCGAATAATTGGAGTACCACTCCGCGATACACACCACAGCGCCATCCTCCACGATACGCAGCATCTGCCCTCCCGCCTCATGCCGGAGAGCTGTCGGACGCATCTCAAGCCAACGGTTCAATTGACGCATATCCACCTCAACATAACCACGCCCGCTACGCGCAAGAGCATCCTCCACAATCCGCCCAACCGTCTCCGGAAGACGCGACAGCACCTCCGCATGCTCCGACAGCTGCTTGCTGTTCGCCTCAGCACGACCCTCCGTCGCTCCAAGCCTACGCTTGTCTTCCGCCGACATAAAGCCACACTCAGTATCCGTAGCACCCGGAACATCCACACCCTCGCGAGTAACTCGACCATCAGCAAGGCGCACCGAAAACGCCAGACGACATCCATCCCCTACCGGCTCAAACGCAACGCTCGACCAATCGATCGCACCATCCCCCACCATCCCCTTAAGGTCACGCACATCATCCCTGAGATTCGACACCTCATATTCCATACGGTCAAGCGGAAGCGAAAACTCCCCGCCAACCTCTCCCGTCGGAGCCCATTCCCAACGACGGCCAATAAGCTCAGCCACCCATATATCCGCCGGAAGAGTACTCCCCACAAGCGCATACCAACCGGCCATCGGACGAGGATAAGCCCTCTTAAGAGCTTCCTCACTATTGAAAAAGCCTTTCAGAGGACCCTTGATATTAGGAGCCTCAAGCCATCCCTTCACAATCAGATTGTGACATACCTCAGCATTACCATTCACCCTGGCGTCACCACCGACTGAAAAGTCTCGGCTTACACTCGCGCTACCTTGTATGTTATTATTTGTGCTCATTGTAGTAATGATTTACTGATTTCAAGCATCGTTGTCGAAAGTTGGTCTCCTACGCTCGCCAAGGCCAGTGATGCCGCACGATACACAGCCGCACGGTAACAATCCTCTGCTACATCAATCCCTCCGTCTCCGTCTATCCTCGGTGTCGGGACATATGTGGCTTGAGTCACAATAGCCCTATTGTCGCGGCTTGAATAAAACTCAAGCACTTTACCCTCGCTTCGTCTCACGATGGCGCATACAGGCTTCTCCGGATTTCCACAGATACCTTTCCACTTGGATGATTGTAAAGCATACTGAGGGTCGGTTTCGCTTATGGCTTCAAAGACAGTGCGCTTCCAATCGCTCATGCGGAAGGATATGAGTCGCATGAAGTCTTCCGGCAGAATGACAAAGCCTTTCCCGTCCTCCCCGATAAAGATATTATCCCCGAAGTCGTGACCGCTTTCAAGCATGGTCGCAGGTGCTTCCATCTCTACCAATCTCACTGCATCGGCGAGTTTGGCCATGATTATCTCATCAAGCGTCAGCGTGTCGGTGTCTCCCTCCACAAATAGAGGCTCATCACCACGATTCATATCAATGGCAACACGCACATCCCCAGCCATATCATCCACCTGCACTATCATGCTCTTAGAGCTTGTTTAATAATAAATGTTACGTCAGGGCGGTCAGTCGGCGAGCATATTTTCGCTTGTGATGAGGGAGTTATGGGGTTCCATAACGACTGAAGAGCAGGCGGAAAGATGCCGGCGAATGACCGACGGAAGCTAATTCGTATCATATCGTTGATATATTTTGTATAAGAGTTGTTAAATTCATCTGATGCTACACGACCCTGGCGGCAACATTTATTATTAAACAAGCTCTTAGAGGTATTTGAATATGATGCCGAAAGATAAGGCGGCTTCTCTGATGCTGTCCTCGCTTTTCAACTTTGTGCGGACAACTTCATAATTCTCCGCAAGATAGTCTTTGGCTGCGTCCATGTCGCTTACAGTGACTTCCGTGTATTCTGAGGTCTCATCATCTACTGAGGTATCGTTGGCCGTTTCATCTGTGGCAGCTACTTCTTCTGTTACTTCAGTAATCTCAGTCTCGTCAGTTTTTTTAGTCTTGTCGGCTTTTTTACCGGATTTAGGCGCAGATGGTTTATCCTGTCCCGTTCTTTGCGTTTTGTTTCTTGTAGGCTTTTGTTCCAAAGATTCTCCGACAAGACGGAACAGCTTGCCGAATTTGTAGTGATGCTCCAATGCCCACTGAATATCCTTGTCTGACGTATAGAATACACTCATCCCACTGGATAAGGTTATGAATGAAATCCGCGTGCTCGTCCCGTTGGGAAGAACAACCGATATACTGATATCCGAATTTGCTCTATATTCTTTCATTATCTCTTGAGAGCTTGTTTAATAATATATGTTTTAGAGATTGTCTAAATTTATATGATACCGATTTTGAGAAGGATTGTCAGATGGATTTTTGCTTATGATGAGGGAGTGTAGCCGTAGCTACATAACCGAAGAATAAACAAAAAGACGCGGACAAGACTCTCAAAAGCAAAGTAATATGAATTTTAGACAATCTCTTAGATTATGGGGGTGGAGACCTGTACTCATCTTTGCAGCATCGTCAGGTAGCCTCCACACCCGATTATCAGTTAAGGTTCTACAGGCGCCTGCGCAAGTCTCATACGTGCATGGGCCTTTGCATAGCGGAGATAAAGACATGACACCTCCTGTATTACAACTGCCTGTGTATTGCGTACTGCCGCCTTCTTCATGTCAAGCACATTACGGCCCCAGGAAATATGGGTACGCTTGTTGAGATACTCCGGATCCATTGCGAAACCGCAATCTTTCATGCCGTTTAAGTCAAACAGCTCATGATGTATGGTAAGCACCTCGCCGAAGTCCGTATCCCACGACTTGAATTTAAGATTCCATATCTCAACCGTCTCCTTCAGACGGAACTTGTCACTTTCAATCTTGGAGAAAGCCGCAAGCATATCACTGCCACAGAAAAGTATCTTCTTCTTATTACCGATGCCTGTTCCGACAAACAGTTCCTTAGTTATGTCAACAAGGTCATTGTCTGTGATAACTGCACATTTCTTATCAGCATTCCATGTACCGACCTCGATATCTTTACCGGCCATCCACCAGATACCACCCGTAAACCATGTAAGCATACCCTCCTTCGTCGCATGTTTCATCTTATTCTTCACGCCAAACAAGAACGTATTCTCCATTGCCAGACGCATATCATAGATACCATCCTCTTCAAGGTCTGAGAAATCCCACTTGACCTCCTTCTTTGCAAGTTTGTCAAATGTCGACTGCTCAATCTGAATCATGAAGTTCTGACAATACTGAGTCTCCGGCATAGGTATGTTGTTGAATCGACCGGTCTGTACATCAAGCTCACCGCAAGCCTTGCCCATGCGCACAAGGGTCGTTCCCTTAGGTATATCCGGCACAAGGTCTGCCTGCTTTGTCGTGGCGTTCCATTCACCGTTTACGGCATAGACCACAGGTATCTGAGAGTTTTCATTCTTGCCACATACGCAGAGAATCAGGTCTGGCACATTGTCACCTTCAGAGTCGTATTTCTGACCGTTCTCCATATAGACACCTTTCACTCCGACAACTCGGATAGTATCGTCAAGCGTGAACATCGAGGCATCATCCACAGGCAGAGGAACACTTGCGCCGGATGTCTGCTTGGATACCGCTTCTGTCAGCGTACATTTGATAGGTCGAGTGCCTACACTGTAATACTTGATCTCAAAGCTGCCACTTGATTCAGATTTGGCATATCGGCTAATCTGGTCGATAGGTGTAGCCATCGGTCGGATTTTGATGATACGGCTGTCAATTTCCTGTGAATAGAAATTGGGGTCTCCATCATCACGGCCCTGTGTCTCGGTAGCGATACCGTCAGTACCTCCGGTACCGTCTGCACCGGAATTAGTTTTGCCCGCATCGGGCAGATTTGCCGCCTCTGCCATCATCACACCCGAAGATGCCCCCACCACTATGGTGACTAACGCAAGCATGAAGTTGAACAGAAAGCGAGCTGCTTTACTTACTGCTGTTTTCATTGTTTTGTTGATTAAAAATTAATTGATTATATGACTATCTCCTTTGTATACGCTTCTCTCCACCACGCTCAAATATGCTCCGGCGACCACTGTCATAACGGTCAAGTGCTCCCAAATCTCGCTTGGGACGGCTCCCGACACCCTGACCATTCTTACCGTTAAGCGCCACTGTTCCATCTCCCTGTTTACCCTTGCGAAGTTTCTCCTCGATTTTGGCATTGCGCCCGGCTACTTCACCCTCCATCTGGGCCTGCTCTATATCCGAGTCATAGTTCTGAGCCTTCAATATCATCTCTATGGATTCAGGCGCGATTTTGCCAAGTATGAAATCTCCACATAGTTTTGATAAGGCCGTCACCGCATTGTCAATGTCATCATCACTAACACCACTCTTCGACGCCCAATCTTCAATAGCCTGTAGACTCGCAGGCAGATTCTTCTCATACTGTGCGTCATATTCATCATTCTTGGCAACCCGCTCGGCAAACTCCTTGTTTGCCGTTTCTATCGCTTCAAGTTTCTCTGGGTCTTCTATTGCTGAAAGAATATCCTCCTTACCATAAATGCGTATCAGCGCCACTACAGGGTCATTACCGTTTTTCCATTCCATCATCAACCGTGCCGACTTCGGATTGGAGGTAAACATATTGGAAAAGGATTCCTCGCGACTCTGACTCTCCGCCAGACGCTTGTCGTAATCATCGTAATCATCGTTGATTTGACCAAAAAACGCTTCATCGTCATCAAAGTTCCGCTCCGGATATTTTGCCTTCATGCGCTCCATTGTCATGTCGCGTTTGCTCTTAACTGTATTATTATCAGGCATAAATTGGGATTTATTAATTTATACTTTTTCCAATTGCAAATATATGCCCAAAATGAAAGCATACTCTTATATCTTTTTACTCACGTAAAAGCTAATTTTGGAATAAAGGGAAAAGTAATGGCTAAGATTATTGGAAGTACTTTAGAATATTCCGACGAGCGGATTTCAGCTCTAATGATAGAATACGAGCGATACATCGCTTCATGCCCATATATCCGTATGCCTGAAGTATTTCAGCACATAGTCAATCAGCCATGCCGACGGTTTTGGGTCAGCGAAATCAGAGCCGCAGTTGTAATCGCCAACATGATGAAAGGCAACAATCTGGAAAATATGCACTCTGCAAAGAGAGAAATGTTCCGAGAGATTTTCAATAGAGTCCTGAGCCTTCGCAGTCGAAATCCTCGAATGTCATTATATCAGCTCGTCTCAATAGTAATCCGACAACCGGCTCCCAAATTCTACCTCTCACCAAGTTCCGCTAAAATCATGTTCTACAAAGCAAGAAAACAATGGTACAAACGAAAAATGCTAAGACTGCAGCCTTAATTATGGTGATGGCCATTATCCTATGCTCATTTGTTTATAAGCCCGATTGGGCATTGGTCGGCATCGCAAAAGGCTCTGCATTCACCGGGCGACTGGCATACCCCATATTCCATGCATCTCCAATTCATGCCATTGTAAACTCATGGTGTCTGCTAAGCATCGTTTTTATTTACCATATTACAATATGGAGAATCCTTACCGCATATATAGTAGCTGTGCTTGTGCCGGAGTTTCTGTTGTCGGACGTGCCTACCGTTGGATTATCGTGTGTATGCTACACACTACTGGGCTCACTGATATTTGATGTGAAACGGAAACTCTATTTCAATGCCTGCATGGCGCTGTATATTGCGGTAGGCTTCTTCTTCCCGGCTGTAAATGCCGTAATCCATATATATGGCTATCTCGCCGGGCTTATCGTCGGCTTGCTAAATGCCCCGCTGTCATGCTTCCGCCTCAAGAAATAAATGATGAGATTAAGAAAGCCATCGCAGAGATAATCAAGGAGAATAAGCGGAGACTCGATGCAATCAATGTCCCCTTCAATCCTGTGACCGGGTTCGGCTCAGTCGGAGAGAGGGTAAAAGTGGTTATAAACGGTTTCCCGATTCGCGTTCAGTGGATCCCTGTCAAGATGATGTCCGTCCCTTTGGTAAAAAAATTGGTTGAAGCAGGCAATCTCGACAGATTTATAACGGATACGATTACTGAGGATTACACCGATGAGGACAGGCTGAAGGTAATAGATGCCTTTGTTCGCATCCGTTCCCGCCATGACTTCCCATTTTGGGCTGCCACGTTTGTCACGATTCAGTCAAAAGAGCCTGGCGAAGGTGAGATACCTTTTAGGCTCACACGTCCGCAACGTCGGTTTGTCGCCAAACTGGAAGAAATGCGTCTTGCCGGACGTCCTATACGCCTTGTGCTTCTGAAGGCTCGTCAGTGGGGTGGCTCCACCACCTCGCAGATTTACATGTGTTGGCTTCAGCTCGTTCATAAGGTCTCACTAAACTCCGTCATTGTAGCGCAGACTAAAAAGACATCGTTTGCTATCAAGGCTATGTATGACCGCGCCTTGAAATACTATCCCCTCGCTATGATGTATCCGCAGGGTACGTCTTTCTCCGATAAGGAACCTAAGATGGTCAATGTAGGTCAGAGCGGAGACTACAAGCAAATTCCTCAGCGCGACTGTACTATTACCATTGCGTCATACGAAGCGCCCGATGCACTCCGAGGCGATGCATACTCGCTCGTCCACTGTTCCGAGGTCGGGCTGTGGGCCCCAACTGAAAAGAAGTCTCCCGAAGCGGTAGTGCGCTCTGCCTGTTCCGGTGTCCTTCTCCGTCCTTATACCATGATTATTTATGAATCAACGGCCAACGGTACAGGCAATTTCTTTCAAGAGGAATACGACAACGCCAAGGCTGGTAAGTCTCAGTTTGATGCCCTATTTATTTCGTGGTTCGATATTGACCTGTATTCCGCTCCCATTCCCAATGATGAGATTTGGACGTTTGCCGAGTGGCTTTATACTAATAGGCTCAGCTCCAATGTTGCCTCTAAGCGTGAGGAACCGGGCAAATATCTATGGTGGCTCTGGAATCAAGGAGCTACGCTTCAAGGCATAAAGTGGTATATTGGCGAGAGAGCCGGCAAAAATTCTCATGAAGTAATGGCTGCGGAGTTCCCGACTGACGATGTTGAGGCATTCGTTCACTCTGGAGCCAAGGTCTTTGACAAATATAGGGTGGAAGCGATGAAGAAAACATGTAAGCCGCCTAAGCATATAGGCGATGTGTATGCCGACCGTGATACAGGAAAAGAAGCATTCCGCAATGTTCGCTTCTCGGAAGATGCGCAGGGTGAACTATGGGTTTGGGCATTGCCGGAAATAGACCCCGATGAGATTGTTACCAATCGTTATCTTGTGGTCGTTGATATCGGTGGTCGTTCACATAAGGCAGACTGGTCTGTTATTGCTGTGTTCGACCGTCTCTTCATGCAGGAGGGAGGCAAACCTGTGGTTGTCGCTCAGTGGTACGGACATATAGACATTGACCTTCTCGCATGGAAAGCCGGACAGATTGCCGCATTCTACGACAACGCCCTCCTTGTTATTGAATCCAATACGCTTGAGACCCACGATAAGGAAAGGCAAGTGGACGGCGACCAGTCCCAGTTTGTCCTGAATCAGCTCGGAGGAGTATACGACAATCTATATGCACGTTCCTCCCCGGAAGATTCCATCGTGGAGGGTATGCCTGTAAAGTATGGATTCCATACCAATATAAACACAAAGCCGATGGTTATCACCACTCTCGTCAAAGTAGTCCGTGAGGCTTCCTATGTTGAGCGCGACGAGCGGTGTCTTGATGAATTTCTCACTTATGAAAAGAGACAGAACGGCTCTTTTGGCGCAGTAAAGGGAAAACATGATGACCTCCTGATGACCCGAGCCATCGGGCTTCACATCTGCTTCTTTGAGATGGAGATGCCAAAAATACTGCCGAGAAAAAAGAAAATAAGCAATCACCGACGTCCGGTATCCGCTGCATCAATTTAACAATATATATAGTTAGACACTATGAACATCTTTCAACTAATTGACAAAGTCACTCTGCATGGCAGAGAATTCTTCGCCTACCTCCGTCTCCGTGAGGCTGTCAGCAAAGCCGACGAGGCATATCGCCGGACAGGAAAACGCCACTACGTAATGCCATCTTTCGGAGGTGACCGTAAATTGCTCGTAATGGACCGCACTAACTTCCGTATCCTAAAGCGGAAAGGTTATATAACAGACAAGGCTCTCGTTCATGACATGATGCTGGAGTCGTTCTATTTCACTCCGCATCGTGACGGCTCCGGGTGGCTTAGTGAGAAAGACCGCCGTAAAAAGGTGCGTCAATATTTCTCTTGGTATGCCGCAGAAACCAAGGCGGCAAAGGAACGTAAATATGCTGCTAAAAAACGTAAAAAAGAAGAAAAGAGAAATGGGCAGATACAATGTAAAAAGTAAACAAGACCTTTCGGGAATTGCCACACTTACAAATGACTCTATAGCTATTGACAATATCCGTGCTTTGCAAAAACAACTTAAAAAGGAATGTGCGCAGATTACAGGAGTGCCTAAGTCGGCATTTTCTCCGATGAAATGAGATGAGAAATGGCGAATGATTCTAAATGTCATTCGCCATTTCTTTATGCCGCGTTCCTGTGTCCGGTCATTGCGTTGTATGCCATGTTGACTGCGCCCATGTTTGCACCTTGCTGAACCTGCTGTAATAGCTCCTGCGGCAGATTCCCTGGCGCCTGCCCCTGTTCCAATTGTTCCTTCTGACTTTGCAGAGACTGCAACAAATCGTCTCCAAACGGAAAATCGCCATGCTGAAGAAGCTGTTCGGTTGAGATTGCATGTGCTTGCCACAACTGCATGAGAATATCATTCGCCATCTGACGATAGGCCGGAGTTGCCGTACTCTCAATGATACTCAAGTCAAACATCACATCTCGTATCTTCTTCGGGTCATAAACAATCTGGACACCCGTCTTACCTGCAATATTGAATACCCGCTTCGTGTCATAAAACTGCTGGATATTCTTCACATCCTTATACGCCCCGTCCCTCACAAACGACGAATATGAATCAAGTATATCCAGAAGTGCCAATGTCGCATTCTGAGTCTCCTGATTATATTTGGCTGCACTCGTACCGGCATAACCCGGCTTCCCCTGCAATGCTCCATTCACACCGGATATTTCTTCAAAAAATTTCAATTGAAGATTAAGAAGTTCGACAATGCCGATATTGGTGCAATTGTTGGCGAGTTGTTGAGGTATCGGGACTCCCGGCTTAGGCTTGAAGAAGATTACACCGTTGGAGCGGCTCCATTCATCGGCTATATCTTCCATGCTCATACCGTCCGGTTCACTGCCTTCGGGGAACATAAGAACGCCTTTTGCGCTTGACTTCATTATCCAATCATACATCGTGATGAGACGATTGGTATATCGCTGTTGGTCGATAACGTCTGCAACGAAGGAATGGATTTCTCCGTCAATGAATGGGTAAGCCTTGAAAACGTATGGGTGGCTCTTATGCTCATAGGGAGTCTCACCCTCACGGAGTATGTCTCCGAATGGAGAAAGATAATAAAAGTACCAATAATTATCCATGAACCATGTCGCTTGAATGAGTGGAACTTCCTCTTCCGCCATGCCTTGTGCCAATCCTCTCTGTATTCGGTCATTGTTCACTTCCTCTACCATCTCATAATAGTCCTCGATTTCTATCTTATATACATCGCCATTATTATAGTCATGGCAGCGGTATCTCGGCTTTGTTTCCTTGCGCCATACTTCAATTACACGGCATCGGGTAGGATTGCTTGTGAAAAGGAAGTCTATATTTTCAAGTCGGCTGTATCCGAATTGCTCTCCAAATGTGCGCAGTATTCCACGATTATGAGCGAAACTATATATATTGCGGAAGTTCTTGACATCTTCCGGTGACTCTGCAAAACAAGCACATAATGCTTCAAAGCTGACATCATGTACTTCGCCAACCATACTGACATCCCAACCCCGGAAATCACGCATATTACTGTCAATAAAAAAATTCTTCGGATTCACATAATCCGTCCAACAGTCAAGCATATTATTCTGCCAGCCATACCATTTACGTTGCACGGCAAAACCGCTGATAAGATACTCCTCCATAGTCCTGGCATTCATCTCTGAATTCTGATTCAGCTGCATATTGTATTGAAGCACAGTGCTCATGGTTTCACCAAGTTTCTGCTCCTCCCGGTCTCTGGCAACACAAGTCGGCTCTTTGGATTGACTGCGATATACACCAAGCACCTGTTTCACCAATCGATGTATATGATTATTCACAAGCGGTATATTACCCTGCTCCTTGATATAATCCTCCTCTGTCATCTGCTTGCCGTCGACACACACTATATCACTCCACTGCTTGCCGAAAGTATAATTCTTATTACGCTCCCGTTCCCGGCGAAAACGGTCCATATTGCTCCAATAGCCCTGTGCCTCCATCAGAACATCAAAGGCTCTGCGGCTTCCGTTGTGGAACTTGGAGTAGGCTATGCTGTCATATTGTTCATCGTTTTTAGGACGAACACGACTCATGCGCAATATTTTATCTTTTTTGTTTCCTGCCATTGCTATAAAGATTTATGAGTGACGCAACCTTCAGCTCGCAATCAGCGCAGGGCGCTTGTCGGGCTTTCGGTCCGGTGCGCCTCTGGTTGCGTCTGATTGCAAAGATAATTCATCCATGCGTCACTCTACTGTTATCTATTTACTTACCGACATCGTGAAGTTCATCTACAAGTTCACGCATGGTTGAAAAGAGTTCTTCCTGCAACTCTTTTTTTGCTTCGGGATTGGTTTCCTCCTTTATTTCCTCTCGAATTGCATCTATATCCGGCTTATACTTTTCAAATATTTCAAAGCGTAGATATTCGGGAGAGTTGTAAAGAAAATCTACTCTTTCAGCGTAACCAAGTATTCCATCGTCTGCTGCATTTTCGTATTTCTTGCGCAGACGGTTGGTCTCCTCATACTCTGTCAAGTATTTGTAATACTCGTTTTGGAGTTTACGGTTTGCCGTGCGTTCGTCTCCGGATTTTATAACACGGTTGGCGAGAAGCATATTGCGCCATTCAAACTCTCGCGTACCTAAAGCTGTTTCGCCCATCTTCTTTAGTTTCCCGGTTGTGCTGACAGCACCGCCGAATGTTCCCGAAAGAAGATATTCAAGTTTAGCCGGATTGATGTCTATCGTCCCTTTTTTATAGTCATTGCCTCCACTTGTTTCATTGAGCCATCGTGTGAAAGCCACAAGATGTTGGTCTGCGCTCTGATATGCTTTCGTCCATTCTGGATCATTCTTGTTATAAGGGGTATCCTTATACACCGGAAGTCCTGTCCAGCCTTTGTTCAAGATATAGGCTTCGGTCATAGGCTTGAATGCACTTGGTATGAACGGAGATATGCCGCCTCCACCCTCAAGCATATCAAGAGGCATTACTTGGCTGATTTGTGATGCCATCTGACGAGTCAGTTCCGAATTACTGTATCGCTCGTTCCCACTGATTACTCCACAGGCAAGTTCTCCCATACCATATATGGCACGATATTCGATAGGAAGAGGAATAGTTATCCATTGTTCCCCTGCTTTGAAGCATATGTTACTGCGGCGCACATATTCCGGAAGATTGTAATATGCGTTCTTATCATCATCGTCACCGTCACCACCGCCAAGCATTTGAGCAAGAAGGGGAATGACATAGCCGAGTGTGAATAATGCAGTGGTACCCCCAATGGCTTTGCCCGGATTGCGCTTCCCTGCACGTCCGAAATTGGTCATGCCTTGAATACCTGCCTTCCAAAAGACGAAGGCTATTCGTCCGCCGCCTCCGAGATACGAGCCTAATTTGCCTAAGAATTTCTGTCCGGTTGCATTTACAAATTTGCCACCGCTACCTTTCTTGTTGAAATTCACACTCACTTCTTTTGCGTCATAGATGCTTCGGTCAAGTGTTCGACCCATCTCACGAGAGGTAAGGAAAGCTGCGAAACGTGCGCAGTTTTCGGCACTTCGATTCAGCAAATCAAGTTGCATACCTAATGCGTTCCATGCCTTGCGTCCGGTGCTACCTTGTTTCTTCAGTTCAGAAGCAATGGTTCGCTTGTGTCCCTCGATGTCTTTGACTGAGGTATAGCCTGTTTCTCCTCCATTCAACATAAATTCCTTGAACATCTTTTCAAGGTAATTACTGTCGCTGAGATTATCATTCTCCCATTTTGACAGTAGCCTACGGAGTGTAAGAGGATTGACCTTGCCAAAGTTTTTATGGAAGCGAAGGGCATATCGAGGATTCTCCTTGACCCATGTCATGCAGTTGGAGTAAAGCATATCTCGCATGAAGTTGCTGACAACGAAATCCGGGTTACGGGTAGTATAGAAAGCACTCAAATGACGGTTAACATATTCTCCGAGTTTAAGAATATTTCCTATGACACCGCCCATCTCCACGTTGGGGTTGGTAAGTCCGTTCAATGCCTGCGCCGCCCTTGGATTGCCGTTTATGGTTATGACATAAGTACGCCCGTTACGCTTTACCAATACTTGATGTTCGTTGAGGTTGCCACGCACGACCTTGTAAGGGATGTTTCTTGCGTCACCTCCCTTTTTATACTTGTCAGGTTCTGCTGTCCTCAGTGCTTCCATCTTTGCCTCAAACTTGGCTATCTCGCTCTCAACCTCAGCGTGGGTCATGTCCGGTTGCAGGTCTGCAAATACAGGCTCCCATTCGTTTGTGACATCATTGTGCTGTAGCCACATCTCATTGACGCTAACGAGGTCACTCGGATTACCATGCACGAAGTTGAGGAACCGCTGTTTCATGATGTTGCGGTTACCTTGACGGATTGCGTCATCTGCCATCATCGCAATGGTTGCGATTGGATCATCGGCTTTGCTCTCACGTCCCTCTGCTGTTTTGAACACACTTCCCATGAGTGGACCATCTTTACTTGTAAGATAGCCATAGACCTCATCGCTTGTAGTCTCGTCCCATCCGCGAAGAGGAATATAGAAATCATACATACCAAGAACCTTGTTGTAGGTATCCTCGCTGATTAGACCGCTGAGATAAATTTTTTCAAGAGTGGCATTTGTGGCTTTCTTCACATTATCCCACAACTCGGCAGTATCATGGTCTGATTCATAATCATCCACCATCTGCTGGGCAACGGTCTCGGCTACCTGCCAATCGTCCTCTCCGGTAAGACCACAGAGTCCGGCGAAATCACGCTCGGTATCTTCTCCGTTGGCGGCAGCTTCATTGCGCATATACTCATTACGTTCCAGACCATGCTTCGCCATCATGTAGTCCGTAAGGATACGACGGTCAAGCTCCTTGCTTCCGCAAAGTTTATGGATGCTATCAAGCAACGGCTTCATGAAACGACTGAAATACTGATGCTGTTCTCCATTGTTGGCACTGCTCATCCGGTTCTCATACAGGTATGCGTTCTCATACCCGGCAACATTCTCAATACGGGTATTGCTGCCAAGAATTGATTCATATAAGGTTTTGAGTCCAAGCATAGAATCCTGCGTTGCTTCACGAAATTGCCAGCTCCCACGGCTCAGCATCTTCTCATATACATCAGCCGCCAGTTTCCGGTCTCTTGGCGTGAAGTCCCCGTCACGGAATAGAACAGTATCTTCTCCTCCGTTGTTATTATTCTGCTCTCCGATAGTTGGATTCTCAAAATTTTCAACTATCTTTGTGGCATTATCCAAGTCAACATAGTCAAAGGCCACGGGATTCATTCGGAGCTTGGCTATGATGGCTTGGATTTCTTTTTTACCATCTACCCGAAGCAGTTTCCCTTCATTTATCCAGTTTATCCACTCATGATTATTCTTAGGGAACACATTCCTGATGCTGTTTATCTCCAATGTCACCCCCTTTACTGTCGGATTTATGGAGATTCCAACGAGAAATTGACGCCCTCCATCCTCTATTCCTATTATCAGATTCTGTGCTTTCCCCTTGTCGCCATATGAAAATATAGCCCAAGGCTTTTGGATGGCATTCACAAGATTTCTTACTGACGACAAATCATAAGCATGCCTCTCAAGATTCGATTTCACATTCAGCACTGATGCTGACAACCTTATTGGCAGACGAGCTATACCGGTTGACAGCAACTCCTTGCTCGGCATACCCATATTATAAACATGCCCTGCTGGTAAGGTCCCGTCAATCTGCATTTCAAGTTCCCTGTTAAACCGTTCGTTCAGCTCATACAGTTCTCCTGCCTCCGCCACTTTTCTCTCCGTAGCATCTTCTCTATGTCCGTATTCTCCCACTTGCAGCTTATACTGCATGGCCACATCCTCCGCTTCCCATTCAAAGGCACGGTAACGACCGGGATTAGCCAAGTTCTGATAACTACGCCAAAGGATATACCGAAGTTCATTGTCTCCGATGCTTCCGGGTTTTATGTGCTTGAACCCTGCCTTGAAAAGCATATCAATGAAGAATCGCTTGATTTTGTCAAACCATCCACTGACACGTTCCTCTGCCCGGTCAAACTCTGTCTCCTCGGCAAGTCCGGCAAGATATTCCTCAGTAGCAACTCGCCTGTTCCAACCGTTACGGGATGCCAACAGGTCTATCTGCTCCTTGATGCCATTGTCGGCGGCTTCATATACCTTATCAAGAAATTCGTCAAAATGTTCGCCAAGCAACTGACGCAAACCATGATGTGCGACTGCCTCATGGAGTATGGTAGCCTCCATGTCTGCCGCTGAATTATGATTGCCGACAACAACAGTGATTTTCCCGGTCTTGGTATCATACCATCCTTTGGCTCTCTGCTTCTTGCCTTTTAGGGAAGAAGCGTCTTCAATGACTTCGATGTCTATGCCAAGAACGGAAGATAGAGATTTGGCACGGTCTCGCATACGTTTACGCTCTCTTTCAGCAAATTGTTTCTGCTGTCGTTTCGTCCGGATGCTTTCACCCCAAGCCTTGCTCCACGGGTCATTCTCCATAGAAACCTCAGCATCCGAGTATGCGCCATATCCGTCACGCTCTCTTTGGGCAAACTGTGAGTTGAGTTCATTAATCTGCTCATCTGTTATTGCTCCGGTTTGACGTTTCTGAGGTTCATATCCTATACCTGTCTGCTTTGGAGGCTCCTCTTCACGAATGCGAAATCTGAGGTCACTATCGTCTTCAACATTGCGCTGAGAAGAATCGGTGGTTTCTGTCAACTTTGATTCCTCCAACACTGTCAGATTGAAAGGCGCACGGCTGAGCATATCAACAACTTTGGCAAGATTTTCCGGCAGGATATATCCTATCATATAGTTGCCCTTGCTGTTGAAATTATGACCGTCAATGAGCTTCAATAAATCCGTGTGCATGGAGTAGATTCCTCCGCGTTGCTTTGACTTCGGTACTTTAAGCTCATACTCGCCCCGGTGCTTCCAATCAAAATCAACTCTCTCAATCTGCACGTCTCCATTCTCACTGACAACTGTTATGCCGTCCTGTATCTGTTTCAGACGTGAGCGCAAAGGTACACTGCTGCGGAGGTCGGTAGGCTTGAAGTTTTCACTCATGAGAATGCCCTGCCGGGTATTGCCGTCATTGGTGGAGAAACTAATAAGGTTGCCCTTAGTCTTTTCTCCCTTTTCAGTGTCAACGAGTGCTTGAAGTAGATTGCCTGTGATGATATGGCGTGTCTGACGTGTTTTGGTGGGAACCTTACTGTCCCAATTATCCATTGAGATAGCATTGATCTCCTTTGGCGAATATCGGAGTGCTGTATCAGTGCATCGTATAATAGTTTCTATGGCCTTATCGTTAAGGGCAAGTTCTACCTTTCTTCTTCCGTCAAGTGTGGCGAATATGGCGGTCGATGAACCAAGGGTGTAACTCTTATTGAACTTGAAGCCAACGAATGTGCCGAAAGTCTGAGTGAACATATCGGCGGTAGCCTGTTTCAAGTCCTGCGGAACTACATAGATGTGTCCGGCTCTCAGTCTGCCGAGAAGATGCGTGATTTGGTCGCGGACGTTGTTTATTTCCTCACGCCGCCTATACTGCTTCATTTCCTCTTTGTCCTGCGCTTCCTTGGCTACAACATCTGCGAGAGCTTCTATCTCTTGGTCGCTGAATGTGTTTTCCCCTTTGGCGCGTGCCTTGATAGCGTCCTTGACGGATTTCTCCCTGGCTTTGGAAACTCGCGATTCTCCGGTTTCCTTCATCTTTGCGACTGCATCATCAGCTTTGGCACTGAAGAAATTATTGACTTCTTCAATCTTCTTGTCGGCATAACGGCCCCAATTAAGTTCACCATCCTTCATGCCATAGCGCGTTTGGTCGTACTCGGCAGCGGTGGTTATCTTATCGCCCATGAGTTTACGGGTCATATCCTCTATCTCTGTGCGCTTCATAGGCTTTTTAAGCACGTCAACTTCCACTTCTTCAACATAAGTGTTGTCAGCGAAAGCGTTGCCGCTGCCGGGGTTCTCTCCATTATGCCATATTTGTTTGCTCTTGGTCTCGGCTCTCAATGGCATTGTGGTGATTTCAAGGTCATTCTCTCCTGCGTCGTCAAGAAGCTGTATCTTCACTTTATACGCCTCTGTAATCTCTTTGAAGATTTCGTCCTGTTCCTCCACAGAAAGGAAGGCAAGATAGCGGGAGATTTCTCCTGCACAGTCTGACTTTTGGGAGGAGTCCTCTTTTTCAGATGTGCGGGCTGCTCCGTCCTCGTCTTTATCCTGTAGCATTTTAAGAGGGTCTCCAAGACGGTCTGAAAGTTCCGGATGCTCTTTCATGTATTCCCATACCACTTCATCACCGTACTTGTTGAGGTAATCAACAATCTCCATTTCATTAAACTTCGATTTCTGCGATGATGTGGTGTTGGCGTCGAGACTTTTCAACTTAGCCTTAAACATCATTTGGATTCTCTGCTCTGCCGGAATCGTGGACATGATGTATTCATATCGACCTCTGACTACCTGTCCGCTTCGGTCGATACGTCCTCTCATCTGAACCTCATCGTTGATGTCGCTTTGGAATTGAGCGAATACCATGACACGCTGACGCTGATCCTCAAACTTGCTTGAGGCGTGAAGGGAGATTCCTGTAGAACCGGATTTATTTATCATGAGTACATCGAGCTTCCCGGCATTGAAGTCGCGCATGGCGGCTTTCTTGTCGCGGTCTTTCCTGCCCTCTACAATGTAGCGTCCATCTTCAGTGCGGTTCAGCTGTGTGGTACGTCCTGTTATTTCGGCTACTGTGTATCCTGCCTCCTCTATCTTCATGCGTATGGCATCCATAGGAGAGATAGGCAGGTCTGCGCTGAGGTTCATGATTTTTCCCTTGATGGCATTGTATGCAGCCTGTCCCTCCGGCGATAGCTGCCCCACTGTAATTTGACCTCCCTCACTGTTCTGGTCTGCATCATTTTCGGTAAATCGCATAACTCCATCGAGTGCCCTCATCAAAGTAAGAGAGAAGTTTGGCACTTCGTCCATGGCTACACCTTTCGGTGCAGAGGCAAGAAATCCCTCCATTGTATTGGTGAAGCTGATTACAGGCTTGAATCCGTTGCTGAGATTTTCTATTACCCGGTCTGCCACTGCATCTACTTTGAGGGCGAAGAGTAACTGATTGACGAGATTATACATCTTGGAGGCAAAAGGAGTATTCCTTACGCCCATATCCTTAGTGCCTTGTGTCTGTCCTACGGTGCCTCCCGTCTCGGCAGCATCTTCATTCATGCCGTCTATGATAGGCTTGATGAAGTCATTTTGGAAATTCCGGATACTGTTGAAGATGTTGGCTACCTCGTTAAACTGCTCTCTCTGCTTGCGGTCCGTCTCTTCCTCTACGCTGAGCCAATCAATGGTGACACCCTCAAAACTGCGCTCCCTGCGTATCATCTGACCGGACTCCACCAACTGCTTTGACATGATTTCCTGCAAGGTCACGCCCCCTTTGGCTATAGCCTCAATAAGTTCGTTGGCGTTCACTCCGGCTTCCGATATTGCCGTGCGCTGTGCATAGATGGGCATGTTGCCAGCTCTCTTTGCAAAGGTAGCAGACATAAACGTTACACCATACGCATTAGAGGTAAGCATCTGCATGTAACGTCCGCTTCCGCTGTCACCACCGACAGTATGACTCTCGTCAAGTATGACAATATTACCCTGACCCGGAGCAGTCCCCATAGCCAGTCGCGCAAGTACATTTCTTCTTTCCTGACCTTTCCGGTCATTAGCTGTCTCGCTCTTTCCCTTACCGTATTTTTTAGGGACGGTCACCCATCCATCTTCCTTGGGTTCATAATCAAGATTACCATTCTGGATCTGGCTGTATGTGGTTATCACATAGTCGTATCCTTTCGGTAATCGGCCGTTCTTCATGATATACTTGAAGACCATTGCCCTTTCCAGCTTTGTAGGAAGTTTATGAATCACATTACCGTTGAAATCTCTGATATATGGCGTATGCTCCTTATCATCCGTAGCAATGATGAACGGTCGGAGCTCACTGCTCCCGATATCCGCAAGGTCTCGGTAGTTATCTGTGAAAAGAGTTGGTTTTTGTGTGAAGTAAATCGGGCATCTGCCTTGCCTTACTCCATAACGGATTAGGGCTGCTCCCTGTCTCCCTTTGCCTACACCTGTCATATCGCCGATGATAAAGGCGTTCCCTTTATTCATCTGATGTATGGCGAGTGCTACACTGTCTATCTGCTCGGCTGCAAGGTAACTGTAAAGTTCCTCCTTGCTTGAATAGCCAAGTTCATCTACAAGGAATTGGTCAACATCTCCAATCTCGGCAAGGCTTCTCTGCAATACCTCTGCCTGTGCCGCAGGTACGACCGACAGCAATGTGAAGCCGTTGTCGCTTTGGTTGGGATATGGGACTTTCTCTGTGGTAAGGTCAGGCTTTACTGCCAGTCGCTCTCCGTTGCTGTTAGGTCGAGAAGAAGCTGCGTCACGTCCGTTGCCTCCACTTCTTCCTCCGTCATTTTGTGGGCTTCCACTTCCATTGCTTCCGGACGCTGAGGATTGAGGTCTCTGAACATTGTCAGTGCCTCCTGCATTTCCTGCGTCTCCATTATCCACTCCAACAGGTCTGCTTCCTCCATTTCCGGATGAAGGTTGCTCGATATTGGACCCGGATGCACTTCCGCTTCCATAGCCTGTTGTGTCGGGTCGTTCCCTTGCTCCTTTGTTCGGGTTATTGCCTCCGCTACGAACAGGCGTACTCGTTCCTCCGTCAGCGGTTGACTCTGCTTCGGGCTGCACATCGGCAGGCTTATTCCCCATTTGGAAAACTTGCTGTATATCATCTTGTACTCGTTTGTAAAGTTCATCGAATGTTGTTACCTGTTCAGCGCGGGCTTTCGACTTTACAGGAGGATAGACACGCGAAAATTCCCCTGTCTTCCGTCCGTTTATCAATATCATACGCACGTCATAGCCTGTGCCGTTTCGCGCATAGAGTGCCTTGCCGCTTATATTGATAACGTCAGATACATTATAGTGGCTGTAAAGATAACCAAAAAATGCCGCATCTTTCGGATTCATCGACCCGTTTGTGCGATAACTTGTGTTGCCACCTATGATTATGGCGGCTCGTCCTCCGTCTTTCATGGAGTCGAGGGCGTTTATAGCCATCTGTCCCTCAAGGGAGGAAATCTTGAATACTCCGTCATATACCTTTTCGGTCACGCTCCCGAAAGGTGGATTGGTAAGAACACCGTCAACTTTCTCCCCCTCGAATGGCAGGAGTCCGTTCTGTGCCGTAACTGTGCCGTAGCCAAGTGTACGGAGGTTTTCAAGCCTACGCTCGTCTATGTCGTTCACATGGACGGTGGCGGGATTGAACATGATTGTCAATGCTCCGTTCCCTGCGCTCGGTTCAAGAATGCTCTTTGCATCATTCTTGGCATTGACAAACTGACCCATGACGTAGCCGAAAGGCGTAGGGGTGCTGTACTGCTGTTTTATCAACCTTTCGCTGTCTCTTGCATTGAGGCTTGGCTGCATATTATAGTAAGCCACTACTCGGTCATATCCCTTGCGCGGGTCAAGTTGACAGGTCTTTGCAGCCGTGCGCGTCAGTATGGTCATGGCTCTCTCTACAAGTTCCTGCAAGTCGGTTGCGGATATGTCCGCGAGAAGAGAGTAGTTTTCAAGCATTCCCCTGATGTCGCGCATAGTGAGTGTAACCTTTTCATCGCCTCGCTCCCTCATGTCTGTGCGCTTCATGATTTCAATAACAATATCATCTACCAAATCTCGCTCCTGTCTTGTGCGCTCCTGGTAGTCTGCCGAGTCTCCCGAAAGTTCTGCCTCCGGCTTCGGTTCGGGTGGAGTGGTATCATCGATTATGTCATTGATTATCTGCTCCTCTTCCTCCTCGAAGAGGTCGAGCTGTCCGGTGGTCGGCTTCTGCTCGGCAGGTTTGGACTTGGATGGCTTCTTCTTTCCCGGCTTTGTAGGCTTATCGTCTATTGGAGGATAGACACCGGGGATGAAATCACCCTCTGTTACTTCAATCTCCGTTCCACCTTCGTTAATTGTCTGTGAGGTGCTTCCGTCCGGATTCTGCCTTATGGAGTCCTTGATGGTGTTGACGGCATCTTCCAGATGCTGTTGACTCGCTTCTTCTGCGACAACATTCTCAGCGGTAGCCATAGCATCGACATTGGGTTTCCCGAAGTTGGCGGTATCAAACTTCATTACCTCGTCAAATGGTGTAAGCTCGTCTGCCCATTCGCTCTCCATGACTTCTTCTGTAGATCGAGTGAAGTTGTATAGGGATTTCAGATGAGGCCGTATCGCATCACCGAGTTCCTCTATCATAGCGGTGGCATACTCGGCAAACTTCCTCACGCCGTGTTTCATCATGAGGTAACTCATCTTCCCTCCAGCATAGAGTAGCTCCGGAGGGAAACCCATGTTGAGCTGTCCGAGTCCGTTGCGGAGAATGTTTCTCAGTCGCTCGAATTCCTCAGCGTCTTCCTCGTCCACCCACTTGCTCGGCTTCTTCTCCGGCTTAGCCTCTGCGTCAGCAGGTTTATCGGCAGGTGAAGAGGAAATTTCCGTTTCTGCGGGTTTTATTGCCGATTCAATGTCGCTTAGGCTGACAGGAGCGTCAGCGGTAGAAGTCGCATTGATGTTCATGACGGAAGCGGCAAATTCCTCCGCGTCCTCTCGGCTGCGCAGCATGTATCCTCCTGTCTCGCGGTCTGGCCAACCCTTCTTCTCCTTTGCCATGGCGCGGATTCTTTTCTGCTCCTCTTTTGAGAAGTCCCGGTCAAAGGTTACAAGATGGGTGTCGAGCGTCTTACCCTGCTTGTTGGTGTAGGGCTTTGACACTATGGTGTAGCCTTCTGTTGAGGTTGAGGTGGTTTGTTCCTGTGCCGGGGTTGCCTCCTCATGTTGGTTGGCGGCATTCTCCTCAGCTATGGCGTTGAGGATTTTTCCTGCCCGGTTGTAGCCGATCCTGAAATAGCGCATGACTGCGCTTCGTGATGCTTCATCCGGCTCTAATCCTTTCTTGCCGAGCCACTGCCTTACCTCATCGTGAAGTTCGTCCTTGCCTCCCTCATGTGATTCTTCGATGTGTACGCTCTTGTATTCTTTGAAAGGCTTCTGCTTGCGGTGTGAGGATTCAATCCATTTCTCAAAGTCCTCTATGCTGACGGTAGAGAAAACGAGCCTGCGTCCTTTCTCCCATCCATCCTCATAGTTGGATAGATAGGCTTGTATGGCATCCACTTTGTCATTGAAGCCAAGCATAACCTTATGCTCATCGAATGAGCCATCGGGATTATATTGGTCAACGACAAACACCTTCCTGCCGTTCCATCCGTCTATGTCGGAAGAAATATAAACGTCAATATGATCACCGTCCACACCTTTAGTGCCAAGGATATAGCCGTAGGTGTGGGTCATGGTGGTTTCCCATTTCTTGCCGTCCGGGTCTGTGCCGCTGCGCTTTGAGCCTTTCGGATTCTCGATGGTCACGTCAAATGTTCCCACTTGCACATGACCCTTCTTGTAATTCCCGGCTTTCTTCTGCCCATCGGTCGGAGTGGTGTTCACCTCAGCTTCCGCTTCGGCTACCTGTTCTCCTATCGTAGCAGGTCGTGAGCTGTCTATATAAGATATTACCTCTCGGAGGTCTCCGAATGCCTTGCCGTCATACTCAAATATTGAGCCTGTATAATCCCCCTTGTCATTAGGAGCATCGACCTGTGTCACATTATGAATGCCGTCAATGACAACAGTGCGTTTGAGGGTCGGAGTGTAACCACCTTCCTCAGTCCAGTCATCATCCTTAACCTCAATGCGAGAGTTAAGCGCATCCTCTTCCGATGCAATCTCAGCCTCCTCAGCTATTCCTTCATCTCCGCGCTCTCCTCCTTCTCCGAGTTCTCTGCGCTCTCTGCGCTCTCCTCCCTGAAGGCCTCCCTTAGTATCGACGACAGTTTCTTGTACGCGCGGCCATTGAGCGCGTGTATATTCTTGTACTGCTTCACTTTCGGCAACTCTTCCGGGGTATTCTTCTGTTGACTCATATCGTTCACCTACTGGTTGTCCTCCGGCTTCTGATTCCCATCCGGACTCTCTGCGCTCTCCGGATGCTCCTCCTGATATCTCATGTGGTTCTCTTTCACGCGATCCATTATCTTCTTGTACGCGCGACCATTGAACGCGTGAATTGTCGTGTACTGCTTCACCTTTATCGGTTCTTCCTGCTGGCTCATATAATTTACTTAAAATCTTATCTTCAAGATAACGGAGTGTCGGTTCATCAAGCGATTTCTTTATCTTAGTTAATACCTTATTATACAGTTCTACATATTGAAGAGAGTATGCCAGAAATTCCTCCTCAGCCTTATCCTCAGCATATAAATCCTGAATATCGGCATACATTCCTCCGAAGACACCATTTGTATAAGGCAGAGCGCTAATCTGACCCGCATACGCCTCCAGAAACTCACGGCAATCATCACCAAGCATATCAACCACCGCATGCACATTCTCATGCAGAAGCACTCCGCTCAACGATTCATCACCATTCTTCCCCGCAAAGATATAGATTTTTTTATCACCGCGACTATATATAGCCCATGTTTCACCATCTTCGTAAGCATCAACAATATCCGCTCTCGAATTCTCCGGTAGCGACTCAATATCACGGACATCGCCAATAACACCCACATCGCAGCTCCACCGCCTCGACAGATAATCCTCTACATCGCGCCGGTCACGCTCTCCGAGCTTCGCCAAATCATCCGCCGAAATCCTGACGCCCGCATCTACAACACCCCCACCAGGGCCATCTAACCCTCGGGATGCGCCTTCAGGTAAGCCTCCCGACGTATCACGCAACGCATAGCCAGCTCCGCCTGATACCTCTTGTCCGACAACATTGCTCGGCGCTCCTCCGGCTTCACCAGATTTCGTTCCAGACAAAACTTCAACGCCTCCGTCATCAGCTGCGACTTCTCTTTCGCCGACAGCCTCTTCATTGCTTCTAAGTCCATATCTTTGCTGATTTACTAATTCATCCGCAATATTACCATAAAATTCCTGTTCATCAAAATTCCGGAAAGCATTTTCCATCTCGACAAGCATCTGCCCCTCATAAGCCTCATACTCATCATAGCCCATATGATATGCCTCCTGATAATGCTCTTCCCGCTGCTCGGCCTCATAAGCATCAAACTCAGCCGCAACACGTGTGGCACGGGCAATACGATTATTGGCTATATAGTTGAGTATATCTCCCATCGTACGCGCCTCACCGATACGTTCAATCAGTGCATCTCGTGCCGACTTGTTGTCATACGCCACGCCAAACACATCACATGCCTCCTTAAACAAATCCTCCGAAAGCCGATCAAGAGAGATGCCACCCTTTTCTGCCGAAGCAAATAGCCCGAACAACTTCCTGCGCTCTCCCTCTCCAAAACCGGTATGACTCGCAACGCCATATTTAATTCTGACACCACCCCTCTTAGTGTCGCTCCAAATCACCTTATGACGCGAAAGAAGCCACGACGCAACCTCGTCAATCGACTGTGGATTCATATCCTTAAGCACCTCGACCGCCTCCGGCACATGGCGCACCGATTCCGCAGTATCACGCAGTCTCTTATCAAGCCCGCGCTTCTCAGCCTCCCAACGCTCTGCTTCCTCACGCTCCTCACGTTCCTGCTCAGCCTTGATACGAGCCTCCTCTGCACGTTTGCGCATTTCTGCACTTCGGACGGCATCCGCCTCTGCCTGTCTGCGCTGTTTAGTCCCTGCAACCTTTTTCCAATGGTCGAGTGCAGTCCTGGCACGGTCTATATTGGCTATGCGTTCACTGTCGGCGGCAATAAACTCGTCAAGGTCTGTCGTGGGTTGGGTCTTTACTTTCTCTGCTTTCTTCAGTTCCGCTTCTGATGCGGCTACCATATTTTCAGCGAAAGACTGTGCCATTGCTTCATTGGAGGTTTTCTCAACAATGGCATCCCATGCAGTATCTGCGTCAACTGCTCCGAAATCCGGTTTACCCTTCTCATTGAGTGGCACACGGGACAATGCAGACTGCTTATGTTCCTCGCTCCGGCTCTGCTCCTGTTGAGGTTCATCCCAAATGATATTCCCGTTTTCGTCAGTCCTGCTGTTAATCAATGCCGGGTCAATGGGAATGAAACCGTCATCGGCTGTCTGTTGTACGTTTTCTACAGAATTTTCAGTTTTGGGAACGGTTTCCGAGGCTAAATCACGATTTTCCGTGGGAATTTCGGTGTTTTCGTCAGAATTGGGAACGGTTTCTGCATTTTCGGTAACGACAGGTTGAACTTCCTGCTGAGGTGTATCCGCCCTTTTCAGTATAGGATGATCAACATACATCGTACCGTCTTCCCAATGGATATTAAATTTGGAAAGACCGAGTGCCTCCATGTAGGGGATAAGACGTGATGCAGCTTCCCTATATTCTTCACTTGATACCCTTGCAGGGTCAATGCTTCCCGGCTCATAATCGGAAAGACCAAGCGTGTTGTCTCTTGCCATCATGTTCACGGCAACTTCGGTTGTGACGATGTTGCCCTGTTCATCATATTGCAGCTCATATCCATGCTTCAACTGATTGGCGAGGTTACGCAGTCCGTCAGTCGAAACACTTGTGTGTTCTGTCAGTTCATGTCCGGCAGGAAGGAGTTCCTGAGCAGTCAGCATCATATCTCGGTGATTCTCCCTTATGCCACTGCCGTTTTGAAATTTGGCACTCCATCGGTTGGTTGGATTTCCCTGCTCGTCATACTCACGGAAGTAGCCGACATAGTTATTGTCATCAATAGCGGCAATGACAACTGCATCGTTCCCATTCTCGTCTTGATACAACGTGCCGCCTGTGCCATTCTCGCTTTCGATATAGCGTGTGGCTCTGACAGGACGGTTATCATACGGCGTTTTATAATCATCGGGCATGAGGTCAGTCCGGCGGTTAGGATTGCTCAGTCCCGATTGGTCTGCCTGCCGTACCGCTTCGTCCTCAGCGGCTCTCTGCGCTTGCCGTTCATTGTCAAACTGCTCTACTCTCCGAGTGTTGGCGGCATCAACCCACTGTTGTAGGTCTGACGTGGCTACGGACTGAATCGTTCCGTCCGGATACTGAATGTCGACATAGCCGTCAAGGGGAATACCGTTCTCGTCAGTGGGTTGTCCGAGTATGGCAATATCTTCCGGATTGCCGTCAATGTCAAGGACAGAATATGACTCGCCGGGCGTGAAAGAAAGAACACCGTCTATATTGTTGGCGGCGGCAACGGCTATTTCATCAATGATTTGTTTGCGTGCAGCTTCTTTTTCGGTCTCGGCATCAACCGCTTCATCCACACTGTGAAACTGCGTAGGGTCGGCAAACTCCACTTTACCCGTCTCGGCATCACGGATTATAATGCTCTCGCTTGAATTGTTGGTATCAACACCAGTACCGTCCTCAAACATGGCTACAGTGCCATTGACAATATACACCCTGCGGTCATCCGCTTTCATAGTAGCAGGTTGTATCATGCCCGTCTCCCGGTTGATGCGACTGTCAATCATGGCATTGCTTTGGGCGATACGTCCATCCACATCGTCACGCACCCGCTGTATCATGCCGTCATATACCGCCTTCGCATTGACATAATCAGATGCGATGTGTCTGAGTTCCGGGTCATGAGTGACGGACAATGCTCCTATGGGGTCGTTGTCGAAGTCCTGTACTAAATCTTCAGACAATGCCGATGCAAGACGCCCTCGCTGTAAGTCAAGCATCTTTTTTGCATCGTTCATTTCCTGCGGAGTGGAAGCGGTATAGCCGTCCATGTAACTCTCATTGGCTGCTGCTTCATCTTCCGACATTTCACCTCCACGCTGACGGGCCACGCTTGCGAGGTTGAAGCCACGAAGATTCAGAGAGGCTTCCATATAGTTCATGGCGGCAGTTCTCTGTTCATCGGTCAATGTCGGGTCTGCGACAATAGCCTCTGCCATTTCGCCGATTTTGTCATTGGTTGTGCCGTCAATGCGTTCTCTCCAACCATTCCATATTTCTGGAGTGAAAATTTCGGATGCTCGTGTATCGGTTTTGTTCACACGGTGTTTCATTGAACCATATGCGGCCGCAGATATGGAATACTTTCCTGCACCCATAAGTCCCATGGAAAGAGCCATGCCTCCCCAAATATCACCGTGGAACTGTCCGTCAAGAAAAAGATTTGTCCGTGATCCATCCGGATTCTGTTTGTAGGCATCATCAAGATTGAGCATCGTGCGCCACAACTGACCGTAATATTCTTCACCTACCTCACCGAAATAGTCAGATACTCCAAGTTGATTGAGGTGCTTCTGCATTGTTCCGGCAATACCTGCAAGCTCGCTGTTGCTTGCTTTGGTGAGTATTCCGCTGAGACGCTTTGCTCCGAATGTATCAGCGAGTTTCCCGACGGTCTTTAACGACAGCACACCCTCAAGGTGTGTGCCAAACATTTCCGAATAGTTCTCAATAATTGCATTGGCTTCACCCTGCCATACTGCGCTTCCCCAAGTCTTGTCATTGGAGAAGTCGTATGTACCATCGTCACGGATGACAACATCTCCAAGTTTGCGGTCAATGATGTCAGATGCTGTCTTCATGCCCTGCACTGTATTGGTCATGAGTGGAGCACGGTAGAGCAAATCTTCGGGCATTGCTCCCAGTGCCTTTGTTGTCCACTGCACAGCCTTGTTTCTTGCAATCTTTGGAGCTGCTTTGTGGAGACTACGCAACAGGACGGCATCAAGATTTCTTGTGACCATAGATGTGCCACCTTTTGCACCGCCCATGATGGCAAAGTCAAGCATGAATGGCAACATTTCGCCCGTCATGACACCGGCCCGGTTCCAAAACGAATCATTTTGTCCGTATGCTGACTGTGCCTGTTGAGCCTCGTATGTCTGCTCCAACATGATTTGCTCAGCCTCTTTCTGTGCATCGGTCTTTGCCGGACGGTTGGGTGACGGTTTAGAAGTGGCATCAAGCATTGTCATAGCATCCATCAATCCGCTATAACCGAAGTCCCATGTCTTTATATCACCGACAACTTCACCGAAGCCCCTCCAAAAGCCAACATCTTTGCCGTCCTGTCGGTCGCTTTCGTGCTGAAGAGTTTGGACACGCTTCTCTGCTTGATGGATAGCAGCGGTCAATGCCCGATATTCCGGGTCTGACTGAATGGATGGCACATAGGTCTGTGCGCCAAGGACAGCGGCAAGAGGTGCTTTATTATTTTTTTGGTCTTCTGCGCATTTGTCATGAATGGCTTTCACTCGTTCCTCCCTTTTACGGAGGAGGTCTGACAGGTCTCTACCTGCACGGCGAAGTTGTCCGGATACGGTCATGTTGTCCACATAATCGTTGTAGGCTCTCGTTTCACGCTCTGCGGCAAACTTGTCGGCTGTGGCTGTTCCTGTCGGAGTGAGATATGTCTGCTCAATCTTCCCGGCGTCTTCGTTGTAGCGCATATCTCCCTTGACAGGCTTATTCCCGGAGAAAGCTCCGCCACGATTGTAATACTCAGAGGTGTTTTTCAATCGCTCCATTGAAGCATCCGTGTGCGCCTTGAAACTGTTCAGTGACGATTGAACAGACCCCATCATAAACGCTTTCTGCATTGGGGTCGGCTTCCATGCTTCCTGTTGCTCCACAGAAGAACCGACCTCTCCCGCCTCCGAAACATCAGTCACATCCGTATAAGAAGCCACCGCACCCTTTTCATACGACCACTTGGGAAACCGATTCTTGAACCTCCCTACCTTTGACACAGGAATCTCATATCCCTTTCCCGAGGCATTGTCATATATATCAACTGTAGCATCCGGATACACACTCTCAAATTTCGAAACCTTATCCTTCGGAATATCATATTTCTTACCGTTTACTCTATATATTGGCATAGCTATTTCTTCTTTTCGTGTTGTGAAAACTCATCAGTCCCCTCTACTTCATATTGAGAAAACTCATCATTCTGCGCATTCTTTCTCTTTGCAGCCTCACGCTCTATGTCGGCTGCAATGTCCTTGACAGGGCGTTGGATGGTGCGTTGCTTCTTAGGTTCGCCTTTGTGGTTACGTTCCGTAACCTGTACTTCGGTAGTAGGCACACCATAGTCGGGAGCAAGACGCATGACAGCACGGCCGTAGTCCTTGTCATCGCCGAAACGCATAGGCTCATCATCTTCAAGTTGGAGTGTGGGACCGGCTTTACCCTTACCCCTGCTTCCGCCATTGTCGTAATACCTCGCTCTTGAATAGGATGCGGAGGCTGATGCTTTCGATGCTCCTGCTGCGGCATCTTTCTGACGTACACCTGCACGGAGGTTTTCTTGCTTCAGCGTCTCGGTCTCCTCAGCAAACTGTGCTGCTATGCGCTCCTGTTCTGCCTTATACTCGGCTGCTGTAATCTGGTGACGCTTCAACTGTTCGTTGAGGTCAGCCATAGCCTTATCCTGTGCTGCTTTTATCTCATAGCGTTCATCCGCAATCCGCTCACGCTCTAAAGTATGCCGCCAATTCCTTTCTTCACGGTCTCCTGCCTCATCCATGGCCAAGGCACGGAGATAGCCGTCAGAATATGCCCTGCGGTTGGCTTCACGCTCCAATCTGAGTCTATCCCACCGTTCACGCGCTTTAGCCGACATTCCTTTGGATGGATCATAAGCATTGGGCGCATACTGAGTGGTGAAGAAAAGGTTAGACAGGGCAGAAATGCCGTCACCGACAGCGGCAAGAACCGCCTCACGTTTTTCTCGCTTCTCCCGTTTGGCACGTTCCTCAGCCGTTTCCGGCTTCTTAGGATTGAGTGCCTCAAACATTTCGACATAGCTCAGACGCTTTTTCTCCTCGGTCTGCTCTTGACGCTTCGCTTGTGGCTGACCGTCAGTTCCGGGTGTTTGCTTGGTTTCCTGGAGGGGTGCGGCTGTCGGCTGTGCCACTGGCTTAGAACCTACAGTGTTCTCTGCTCCCTTCAACTGACCGTCAATAGGAGGTGGGGAAACCTGCACAGGCTTCGGTTTCACAGTGGGTGTTCCACCGCTTAAAATATCATCGAGTGCCGCCATATCAAAGTATTCCCGCTATGTCAGACCCTGCCTGAGCCACACCCCCTATAGCCTGGGCCGTACTCTTAGCCTTATTTATCTCCATCTCATTGAGCTGCTGCTGCAAAGCCTCATCCTTCGCCTGATACTGCGCCTCGATCGAGTCCTTTCGCCTCTCGGCATTGACGGCGATGGTTGCGGTGGCATCTGCGAGAGCCTGATTGTTTGCCGCTTTTGCCGCCGCCACACTTTCTTCTGTACCACCCATGACCGCCTGTGCGCCCGCTGCCTGTCGGTTACGGTTTCGGATGGATTCTTCAGTCCTTGTCAAAATAGCCTGTGCATCGGCCCGCTGTGTTGCGTCCTCGTTATACCTGCGGTCATACCAGTCCTGATTACGCCGACGCTGCTCACTCAGATTATTCTTCACACTCTTCATAGCCTTCGAAGCCGCGATGCCGCCGAAGATACCCCCGACCGCACCAAGTCCCGCACCGATTGCGCCTCCCAAAAGTCCCATTGTTATACGCTGTGATGTTAAAGATAAAATATTAAGGCTAAGGTAACACCTTATCTTTGCTATCATATTTTATCTTTAACCACATGTGATTTTATCATGGCATTAGGCAAGAAAACAGGCGGCCGGCAAAAAGGCACGCCCAACAAAGAAAATCCCCTCAAAGGCTATCTTCGCGCCCATAGCCTCGCATACTTTGAGCCGCGTGTACAGACCGACCCTATAACCGGAGGGTCACGTGAAATCCAGCGTCAACGCCTCGTTCAAGACGAAGAAGGCAACGTCTATAAAGTCATCGACCTCATCCCCCTCACCGACCATACCTCCGGCCTTCCACTCACTATCTCCGACTTCGAGGCCGACATGATTGCACTCAGTCCCAACGAGCGCGTCAACGCAGAGCTGCGCCTGCTTGAGTTCCACACACCGAAAATGAAAGCCGTTGAGGTCGATATGGACGTTCGCGGTTCAGTCACCACTATAGAGGACCGGTTACGCGAACTCTGCGGAGAAACTGACGAGGACGACGACTGACACGCCCCCACTTCTATCTAATCCATCTACTTTTAGAACATTAATGTAACATTAATCCCTATAAATGTACATTTATTCCCATAATTGTACATTTATCCCCATAAATGTACAATTAATCCCCATTACTGCACATTCTTGTACAATAATCCATTTTACCCATGAAAAACGCCCCCAAAACGCCCTTTTTCACCCAATTTCCCACACCAACCGACCACCATCCGCACACCCATTAATGCAACATTTATACCCATTAATGCTACATTAATCCCCATAAATGTACATTTATTCCCATAATTGTACATTTAAGCCGATAAACTCCGCATTTGGTACACAAATAAAATAAAAGAAAAGAAAAATAAATAAAAGAAAAGGTGGCGGTGGTGGAGTGCGCGCACACGCGCACGAACACACGCACACGCACGCGAGAGAAGACACCGCCGCCCCACCGCCAAAAATTTTTAAAAAAATTCTTCAGAAAGAATGACGCCTATACAACAAAAACAGCCCCTGCACGCAACGCCCGCCTACCGCCCTGCACCTCGTCATAAACCGACGACAGCCTCAACGCCGATGAAATCTCAGTCCACGTCTCAATCGGGAAGAGCCAGCCGACATCAGACTCTCCCCAACAGCATCCAAATCCAAAAAAACAGCCCAAAATTTCGCGTCTAAGCCACTTCCCGGCCCAAAATGATATCACCCTCCACCCAATGCGATTCGCGCGATTCTGCGGCATTTATGAGACTCTCAGAATATCTTAGGGATATTATCAACAGCCTCCTGCTTCTTTGCATCCACGATTTTTGCATAAATCTGCGTTGTTCTCAGTTCCCGGTGTCCAAGAAGTTTACTCACCGTATAGATATCCGTCCCCAGAGTCAGCATCATCACCGCAAACGTATGCCTCGCCACATGAAACGATATATGCTTGTCAATCCCTGCCCTCAGAGCCCAAATCCTCAGACTGTTGTTTGTTTCAGCCGGAAAACGGATATCTCCGAACACACGATCGGCCGCCTTTGCATTGCCCCTCACACCAATCAGCTCTGCCGCCTGTGCAGTGATGTCCAGATACTCCTGCCCCCCGGTTTTCTTCTGACGGAACACCAACCTGGTCCGTCCATTAAGTTCCGTCACATCCCCCCACGACAGCTTCTCAACATCCGAGCGGCGCAGACCGGTGAGACAGGCGAAAAGGAATGCCCTCTTGATTTCAGGATAATCACAGTCAGTCCCCGCCATAGCCCGTACCTCTTCAAGAGTCAGATATTCCCTCGTTCCCTCCCGAGTACTGAAACCCGATATACCCCTCATCGGGTTTGTTCTTATGATACCGTCCTCGTAAGCCTGACGCAGACATGTACGAAGTTTATTGAAATATGAATGCTTGGAATTCTGCGACAGCGGACGCCTTTCCCTCCGCACCCTACGGTCACACCCGAAAGCCTCAGCACTATTTTCCAGATAATCACGAAAACCCTGCACCCACTTCGGTGTGATATCGGCAAAAGTGAGCGACTGACGTGGATCATACTTCATCAGATGCCGCAGACATGATGCCCAGTTACCGAAATTACCACTGCTCTCCTTCTTCTTGCGCTTCTCCGATAGCGCATTATAGTAGTCATAAAACAGAGTATCTTCCCTACTGTCCTCCTTAAAGCCGTGCGCCCCCCTCTGAATATCCACAATACGTTGCGCCTTGATGGAGGCCGCCAAAGCCAATGTCTGCTTATTGCGCTCCTTATCAGCCCTTGTCTTTTCCGGAACAAGATACAGTTTCAGAAACTCATACTCCCTGCGACCGTTGATATAGATTGCAAGATACAAAGACACATTTCCGTTTGCGAGAGTCTTGCGCCTGATTCTCACAGGCTCTTTTATTGATGATGCTGCCATGATGATTTATATTTGTCATTTTTTGGTACTTCTGGTACTCAAATCCCACGAGTACCAAAATAGTACCACAAATATAGAACATTCACAGCATATCCACAGCACAAAAACACAAAAATTTCACATCCCCTCATCACAACATAACATCCTATATCATACACATTTATATGCTGTACACATGTCACAAATATGCCATCGTCATGCTATTCTGAAAATTTTTCCAAAACCCAACTTTTTTTCATCTCAAAAAAGTAAGTTAAAGTTTGTAATTATTTGAATTATTGTTTGTTATAGTAGTCCTAAAGCATAACGGGTGACATAATAGTACCACAATTTGAGAAAAAGGTGGAGGGGAGAGGTGTGAAAGGTTAAAGATATAAGTCCGTTCATGAGTTTCTAGTAGTATCTTTGTCGGACAATTTTTTTCATTACCAAGAGAGTTATAATACCCGAAAAATACAAAGATTTCTACTATCTGAGAGACCTTGACCTTCATGCGGAACGGTTGTCGGATTGTCCGCACGGAGTAGCCACAAAATGCTGTGAGGAGCTGCTTGCAGAAGGACTTCTCTTTAGGACAAGGGATGAAGCCGAGCGCGCAAGGTCAGTTATGCTCGAAGCCTATTTCAAGACTTCTAAAACATCGTCGATCCATTCATAGACTCTTGCCATTTCTTCTATCTCCCGTTCACGAAATCCTTTTTGACGTAGGACACGGATTCGCTCCCGGTTAAATCCTGTGCGGTTAGCATTGGATACAATCGCATATTTAACGAATCTGCGTCTGTCAAACGCATGGCTGATTGTGGGAATTGAAACAAACTCCTCAAATAGTTTGTCTTCGTTCTCATTCAAGAGGTCTTTTAGTTCCATGGGGAAATATATTGTTAAAAATGATAGTGGCAGTAACTACCCAGCAATATCTCCATTTCAATATCTCGAATTTGCCGGTTTGATAGAAGAATCTCTTGTGATGGATAGCAGTTGTTAATTGATATCGATTCGTCAAATTTAACTTTATAGTGCCACCAATCGATAGAGTATAATTTATTGTTTGTAATCGTACCACGAATGAGCTTGTTATCATCCTCCATCCTTACAAATATTTCTTTGCTATTGGAATAAAAGGGCACATAATCTTTAGCGTAGTTTTCGCAAATCTGTTTCCATTGTTTTGTATGTCCAGATGTCAGTTCTATGAATGTTTTGGTAGATATGGCATCTTCAAATGGGTCTTGAAGTTTGGCATCAAAGAGGGATTTCAATCGGTTATAGGTTGAAATTGAAATCCGTAATTTTGATGCTGCCTGTACATTTGGATCTTTTGTGGCTTTGATTGATTCGTAAACCCAAAATATCACTGCGCCAACTAATATAGCACCGATTCCCCAAAGTATTGATGTAGTCATTTCCTTTCCTCCATCAGTTTAATGATTTTTTCCTGCGCTTCGATCAGCATGCTTTTTTTCTCATTGATTGAAGATTTCGCAAAGATAAATCCACACGTCATCAGTACGAAAAGCAAAACAAATATACGTCGCATACACAATAAATCAATATCCTTCATGTACAAGAACATCTATCACTTTCCACACCGAATAAATCATCTTCTTCGGCAGCTCCTCCGAGGGATAGGCCGGATTGATTGACTCGCAGAGCACATACTCTCGTGGATTCTCAATACACTTTGTGACACGCTTTGTTATACGTCGTCCATCAGTCAGAACCAACACGAATACATGCCCGTAGCCGAAATACTCCTGCCATTCCATAACACGCCGCAGCAGCATGATTGCACCCGATGGAATACGCGGAGACATCGAATCGCCCGTCTCCTTAATAGCCACGTCGCCTTGAATCGCGCCCTTGAATGGCAGCATGTCCAATATAAATTCCGGCTCATACTCCCCGACTTCATTTGAAGAATGCATGCCGCCAACGCTGTCAATGTTCAGCAATGGCACCATCCTCACATTCTCCTCCTTGAAATATGTTCTGAAAGACTTGTCCGATACAATCGCACTGCTCGATGTGCCGTTGCCAATTGTTTCTTTCAGCATTTCGCCCTCGCCATACAGAAGCCAATCTCTATTCAATTCCGGGAACGCCATCAGAACATTGTTCAACTTCTCAGGACCAAAGCCCTTCCTCATTGAAGTAACATATCCTGTCGACAGATTACACCGCTGTTCAAAGGTCTTCATCGAAAAGCCCTTGTATTTCACAAACTCTATTGTTCGCTCTTTTATACTTTCTGGCATGTGGTGTCGGTTAAAATAAGTTAATTGCTTTGATTTTTCAGAACATTGCTTTGATTTTTCAGAACATTCTCTTACCTTTGCGTCATGATAGCTCACTGCTATCGCAAAGATAGTCAACAATCATAATAAATACAAATAAAAAACATGACACTTTTAGAAAAGTATCAACATGCTAAAAATCAGCAACGCCCGATAGCACCAGCCACTGCATTCATACGGGAAGTAGCAAGTGTCACACGCAAGACAGAACTTGCAGTCCGCCGATGGCTCTCAGGAGAAACGGAGCCCGACGCACTCACCAAGGAAGTACTTGCACGCCACTTCAACACCACACCACAAGAACTATTCCCACCCAAACAACCGCCAACCACCCACAAAGCAACAACCATAACCGTCACCCGCATTGCATAACCTCCCCCCCTAAAACCCAAAAGTCATGAGCATCGAGCAACGCCTTGAACGCATCGAAGCACTCATCTCAATGAGTATCACAGAAGTCCTCAACGTGAAAGAAGTCGCCATTCTGATAAAGAAGTCAGAAAGCAGAGTGCGTCACATGGTTGCAGACCGTGACATTCCCCACTACAAAAACGACAAAGGACAAATATCCTTCCGCAAATCCGAGATAGAAGCCTGGAGGCTTGGACAGCGAGTTCCCACCAATGCCGAAATCACCTCCCGGGCAGCCACCCACATAGCAATAAGTAGAATCTAATCAAATCATCATGAGGAAAGCGAACGTGTTATCAATCAGCGAAGCAAGAAAAGCCAACTCTTAAAGACTACAGTCATGGAAAGAAACATACAGCCCCATTACGGCTTCTGGCTTTTGGACACAACCTCCCTGACCTTGACATGGGCAGGGAACCAACCAGTGCCAAAGCCTACAGCAAAAGAACGGTTAAGATTCGCTATGCTTTATATCCGGTCAAACGGGAACGGCCCGAGGTTCATGGATTGTATGAAACGGTTGGCAAAGGCCGTGGCCTTCTGTTTGAAGCCGTTGCATGTATCTTGGTCGGGGAAGCCTATACTTACTACAGGACGATCCATCGAGGAGGAATGGGCCAATTTCAATCTGACAGAATGTGTTTCTCTACACTCCGGACAAGGTAATTTCGATAGCTTGGAAGCCAAATCATCAAGATTGAACTGATTAATCATATTTGTAAATTTTTGGTTTGGTCGCCGCAAATCTACAAAAATCCCCCGACAAGCACAGAGCGTCACTTCGATGTGGCCGGGGGAGCACCGAACAAAATCTAAACAATCAATCATATGACCGACTTCGACCGCAAACTCATCGAAAAAGCCGACACCTTCAGCCGTTGGGACTACCGCGACATCGACGTGCTCATCGCAATCGCCGACACCACCGAAGCCCGCGCAAAGCTCACCGAAATCCGCCGGCTACTCTACGACCACGTTCAAGAAACCCTCTGACATCCACCCAACCCACAACCCCCACACAGTCCACAATGATTAAACACATCCTCACAGCCATAGCAGTCATAATCGGAGTTTCGCTCGCATTCAACGAAAATCCCCACATATCACCCCTCTGGAACCTCCTCGGCCTCCTACTACTCGCCGCCGCATACACTACCGCATTCCGGCGTCCAAACCACCGGCCACAAAAACGCCACAAAGAAGAGCAGCCCCAACCACTCCGACACATACATCACCAATTGCACTCGCAACTTGAATCACAGCAACATTACCAACAATCAATCTGACCTCAATAGGTACATGAATTCAATGTGAATCAACCGAGCACGCAACGCTGTGAAGCGCATGGCGGCTCACACGGTCCGGTAGCTCAGCGGAAGAGCAGTGCGTCACCCCCACCCTGACACCCCACGCACAAGACAGCGGTTCAAATCCCCTCCGGACCACACAACATCACCAAAGGCCAATCCGCGAGGACACCATGCCAAGAGAGGCAAAAACTCCAATTCATTAGGCTTCATTAACGCTCCATCAATTACGGAGCAAAACAGGGTCAGCAGCGATGCCCCCCTCGCCCGATGACAGCGAAAAACCAAAGCTCCGGACAAAGAGCTTTCCCTAAAATCATCGCCCCGGCAGCCAAACCATCCGGGGCACTACGGGAAGAAGTCTGCGATAACGGAATCCGCAGAGTCCAAGCGCCGGCCACCGCTCCTTCCACCAAAGCGCCACGACACAGCATCCCCATGCTGTCGATTGACGGTTCGAGTCCGTCACTTCCCACAACAGGACATCCGTCCTGCTCATGATTGATTGATGGGCGGCATTTGCCGCTTGGCAGTGCCGCCCTTTTATCAGTCGAGCCGGAGGTTGTCAACAAGTTATTAATAATTTAAATCTCTCAGTCATGAGTACAAACAAATTCGCTGATACAGTCAGCAAACTTCAGTCGCTGAAGCCGTGGGAAGTTCCCGTGAACTCCTATGTGCATCAACACATCGTCTCCCTCTACAACCAAGTGCATGGAGAGGGCGGTGAGGCATTCGCCGAAAGGGAGTCACGTTTCATCAACCGCCTCATCATCGATGACAAGAACAAGTGGAATGTCACTCCTATCTCCGTGTTCCTCGCATACGTTGACCTTGCCGTCAAAGACCTCACCCTTGAACCGGGCGCACAGGCAATGTGCTACCTCCTCAACAGAAGCACGAAAGTATCACAGGGTGATGGAAATGGCAAAATTGTCGAAGCGTGGGAGAACCGTGCATACATTTCCGTCACCGGTTACGGTGAAATACTCCTGCGCCAACGTGCCGGACAAATCCGTCATTGCGACACGCCTACAGTGGTATATGAGGGTGACGAGTTCAGCTACATTGAGCGCAACGGTCGTAAGGAAGTGACCTATGGCCTCAACATCAAGCATAATCCCGGCAATCCAATGGCTTGCTTCATGAAAATTACACGTCTTGACGGTACTACCGATTATGCCATCATTCTCTCCGAAGCATGGCAACGTCTTGCCAACTACTCGCTAAAGCAGAATGAGCGAGGTAGGAGAGACAAGGAGAATGCCAAAGCTAATGACCTCTACACCTCCGGTCTGAATGGGACTATTGACCCCGGCTTCCTCATCGCCAAGTGTGTAAAACACGCATTCAAGAACTACCCGAAACTCCCTATCGGCAAGGGCATGGTCATGGAGGCAGACCTTCCCGAAGAAGAACAGATGCCCGACTATTACAACATGGGCAAGACTCCACAAGCTCCTAAAGAGCCGGACTCATTCTCCGCCCCTGCCGACCACTCCGAGGGTGTCACCGTTGACCCAGCCGCAGAGGACGCATCATCAGATGATGGAACATGGTAAAACCTTAAAATATTTCAATCATGAGTAATGAAGTCATTCAACCGACAACAACGGCATTGGCAATAGCCGCATCTGCCGACAACGTAGACGCAATTGTCCGTAACACCCCGGAGTCATTTCGTAAAAACCAGCTTTCACATGACAATTGCTTAAGAGCATGTGAGAACCTCCTTGTGCAAATCAAGGAAAAAGGAATGACAGATGAACTTGACAAGACCGCTGCAACCTACTTGGAACGCACTCGACGCACTGTTAAAGCCATGACCGAACTACGCTCGCCGGTGACCAAGCTGTTTGACCAAGTGCGTAAAGAGTTTACAGCGCTTGAAAACGACATAGACCCCACAAAAGCCGGGACAATCCCTTATCAGCTCCAGCAGTTCCGCAATATGTATGCAGCCAAGAAGCGAGAGGAGGAAGAAGCAAAGCGTAGAGCTGAAGAAGCAAAACGTCAGGCAGATATGGCACGTGAACAGTATCGCAATGCTTGTGAGGATGATTACAGGCAGAAGTTCAATGACCTTGTTGTGGCTCGTATCAACGAACTGACCGACCTCAACACCAGCGTTAATCTCGACAACTACAAGGCAGTGTATGATACTGTCGCCGGATATGCCGTAGAACTTCCTGCTGATTGGTGTCCTCCCTCGTCAGTGCGTATGCCTTTCAATCTCACACCGGACGAGTCACGCAACATCCGTGGAGATGTGATGCGCCGACTCATCGTTCAGTTTGCTGAGCAATACAAGTTTGAAATAGGCGATTACCGTCAGGAAATACTTGACAAGCTGCCGTCAAAGAAAGCTGAGTTGGAACGTGCCGCCAAAGCATCTGAAGAAGAATCCAAGCGCATTGCTGAGGAAATTAAGAAACGTGAAGCGGCTGAACTTGCCCGAAAAGAGGCTGAACGCATCGCACGTGAGCAGGAGGAAGCCAAGAAAAAGGAAGTGCAGAAAGCAGGTGCCGAAGCTGCCTCGCTGTTCGACCTCGCACAGGCAACCGCCCCGGCCTATCAGCCCAAAGCCAAAGTCACTAAGAAAATCCGCATACTCAACCCCAACGGATATATGCAGGTGCTTATGATGTGGTGGGCAAAGGAGGGCAGCCGTATGACCGATGAGGAACTTGCCAAGATATTCAAGAAGCAAATCTCCTTCTGTGAGAAAGTTGCCAATAAAGACGGCGAGTTCATCAGTGATGGAAGCGTGGTATATGTCGATGACGTAAAGGCACAGTAATGTTAACCCCTGCATTAATAACGGAATTACAGGATTGTTTCAACGGTCGCGCAAGATTACAGGAGGCGGCTATGGCAATAAATATTTATACCAAAGATGCCTCCCTGTTTTATTCTTGCGTTGACGGTTGGGGTAAGAAAAAATACATAAACATTCCAATCGATCCGACTGACCTGCTTCCTTTGCTCAATAAGTACATTGGTAGGATAGATAAGGAGATTATGAAAATATCCGGAAGGGTTGAGGTCATAATACAAAACTTTACCGATGTGAAACCCTTTATTGAGGACTACAAGATTCGCTATCCATCAACATTCACAAGTGAAGAGAAAATATATCAGACACTTGAAGAAGCTGTAATTGAGCGAAGAAAGGGAAACCCTCATTTAGTGAGCGAAGACTATCATATAGAGGTTTGCTCAGATTGGGATAATAAGATTTATGTATTCTCTGTAATTAGCGAAACGTTTAATCAAGTTACATTTCAATTCAAAGAAATCTGTAAGGTATGAGTAACAATCCCGATACATATTATCTGCGTAGTGAGGTCTCTAACTCAGACCTCACTGCCCTCAAAGAGCTGCTTCACCCCCGGTTGCAATTCGGCAACCGGGAGGAGGCTTTCCGTTTCGGGAATTTGGTCGATGCCATAATTACCGAACCTGCGAGAGTCAATTATTATCGCTTCACAGTTGATGATACGCAGTACACGGAGGACGAGTTTCGCCATGCACAGGAAATGTATAAATCTCTGCGCATGGAGGCACGGAGTGACAGGTTTCTCGCTTTCGTGTTGGAAAATGCTACAACACAGAAGTTCATGGTCAATCAGTCACAGCAATTTGAATATTGCGGATTTCCTTTTACGCTTGCCACTCGCTGCAAGTGGGATTGGTGGCTTGAGGCTGCGCTTTTTGGTGGAGACCTTAAAACTACTGCCGCCACTTCACAAAAGGAATTTGAGCAGATGATTGACTTCTTCGATTGGGACCGCTCACGTGCGTGGTATATGGATATTGCTCATTCTGACCGGGACTTTATATATGCCATCAGCAAAAAGAACAGTATGGTATTCAAGAAGCAAATCACTCGTGGCGATGCCATCTATAATGCCGGGCGTGAAAAGTATGAAGAGTTGGCCTTTCAGTATTGGTGCCTGAATTTGTGTGCCAGCGAGAGCAAAGTGGAGCTTGCTCCGGCTTTGCCGAGCGCAGCCGCAAATCAACCTCAAGTTAATTTGTGTGCCAGCGAGAGCAAAGTGGAGCTTGCTCCGGCTTTGCCGAGCGCAGCCGCAAATCAACCTCAAGTTAATTTGTGTGCCAGCAAGAGCAAAGTGGAGCTTGCTCCGGCTTTGCCGAGCGCAGCCGCAAATCAACCTCAAGTTAATCTTGTATGAGACCTATGGAAGCATTGAAACATAATCTGAAAGTCACTCCATACGAGTACCAGCAGGAGGGTATTCTTTTCGGTCTTCGGAAGAAACGCTTCCTCATAGGTGATGAGCCGGGATTGGGTAAAACATTGCAGAGTATCGGTGTTGTCGATTGCGCCCGTGCCTACCCATGCCTTGTTATCTGCCCTTCTTCGCTAAAGATAAATTGGCAGAGAGAGTTTGAAAAGTTTGCTGATGTTAAGGCTCTTGTACTTGACAACGCAACCCGTTCCACATTCCCGTATCTGTTGAGCATGGGAATGTACCAAGTTGCCATTGTCAATTTTGAGTCGCTTCGTAAATACTTTGTATGGGACATTAAAACCAATGGCTCGTTCCGGTTAAAAGACGTGGTATTTTCGTCCTGCATCAAGTTATTCAAATCTGTAATCATAGACGAGTCACACCGGGTCAAAGACCCCGGCGCACAACAGACGATTTTCACAAAGGGTATATGCTCCGGCAAACGGTATATAGCCCTGCTGTCCGGCACCCCTGTCGTTAATCGTCCTGAAGATTTGGTGGCGCAGCTCTCCATTATGGAACGTCTTGCCGATGACTTCGGAGGACGTGGCAAGTTCCTCTCTGATTATTGCTCATTTGGCAAAGACCAGGAGGAAGAACAAGCCGAAGCACTTGCCGACTTGTCAGCCAAGCTCTACGATAATTGCATGATCCGCCGTGAAAAGAAGTCTGTACTTACGGAACTTCCCGAAAAGACACGCACAGACCTATATGTCGAACTTGACCCCGAAAGCCGCACGGTATATGACACTGCCGCCGCTGACCTCCGTGAATATCTTGAGAAGTACACCGGATGCACCGATGTGGAAATTCGCCGCAAGATGCGCATGGAGGCTCTCGTCAAATTCATGACACTCCGGTCATTGTCAGCAAAGGGCAAGGTTCGGCAGGCTGTCGATTTTGTCAATACCTTTCTCGCCAATGGCAAACCCCTCATACTGTTCTGCTCCTATCATGAGATTGTGGATGCTCTGAAAAAAGCATTCCCCAAGGCTGTAAGCGTGACCGGACGTGATTCCCTTGTGGAGAAACAGGCGGCTGTGGACTCTTTTCAGAATGGTCATGCACAACTCATAGTCTGCTCCATCAAGGCGGCAGGTGTCGGTCTTACCCTCACGGCATCGTCCAATGTTGCGTTTGTGGAATTTCCATGGACGTATGCCGACTGCTGCCAGTGCGAGGACAGGGCACACCGCATAGGGCAGAAAGATAATGTGACGTGCTATTATCTGCTTGGTCGCAATACCATTGACCATGTTCTATATTCCATCATCCACAAGAAGAAGTCAATCGCCAATCAAATCATGGCGGCAAGTGACGATATTCCGCAGGATGAAATGTACTTCAACGAATTGGTAACAATGTTTATGGGAGGTTCGGAAGATGGAGGTGGCTAAAACTGACGTGCAGAAAATCATCGCATATCTCGATGATGCTGCCAAACTATATGACGCACTCGCCACTCTGCCAATGCAGAAGTGCAACAGCCGTTCTCACATGATTAAACAATTAACAAATAAACTCAAACTAAAATTAAATCAGCAAAAATGAATATTACTGTTGAATCCCGCAAAACGGAAATCCGCTATGTGACGAGTGACCCGAAAAAAATGCTCGGCAAATGGGTTGCCCGCCGTGCATTAAGAACATGGACTGAGGACTTCGTGGACGAGGATACGGGCAAAGTAGAGTCCATAGAACGTAATGAAATCCTTCTTGAACGTGGCACATATATCAGTCAAGACGTTCTCTGTTCAATAAAATTCATGATGTCGGAAGGCTCTTTGAAGGAAGTAGAGGTGTCCAATCAGAACCGACAGGGAATGCTGCTTGAAAACCGCTCTTTCTTTCCCTACAAGGCGGTTGCCAAGATTGACGGCAAGCGTAAATCATTCCTGCTTTATGCCAATTCCGTTGCCAACGCTTTAGTCATTTTGGTGGACTATATCGAGCTGTACTACAAAGGTGGTTTTGAGATTACCGACATTAAGGAGATGGAATATTGTGTGGTAATCATTGACCGTCTCAAATCGGCTGAAGCTCGCAGGTATGAACTTGATGCTGCGTATCTGAAAGGTGAAATGTCGATGGAGGACTTTGTTGAGGCTACTTGTGACAATATCAGCAAAGGGAATCCCGATGCAGAGGGAAAATCCGATGATAAGAAGGAGACCAAGAAATTCTATCAGATAGGTGCGCACGTTGTCCTCCATGACGATAAGGAGGGGGATATTGAAGAAGACCATACCTTCATAGTGCAGACAATATCGGCAGTCCGTGCCAATATGCTTATCGAGAAATGGCTTCGTGACAAACAGGAGGAACGTTTCAGAGAGTCTTTGAAGCACCCGGAACGCACGTTCGTCAAGTATCAGATCAACTCCTTCATTGAGGAGTCTAAGATAATCCCAATCGGGTGTTTTATCCCGGTCAGTTTCTCGGAGGTTTACAATGACAGAGCGAATGACGATTGAGGAGCTGCGCAAGCACTCCCGTGAGATTACGAGCCGTTCATACGGTTCCGGCACAAGCAAGTATCACGCTAAAAAAGTGGGCGGCCATGCCTCAAAGAAGGAACATAACCGCGCCAACCAACTCAAGCTGCTGCAACGCGCCGGCCTCATATCCGCATTGCAGGAACAAGTCTCCTTCGAGCTAATCCCCCCACAGCGCGACAGCGCCGGAAAACTCCTGGAATACGCATGCCGCTACATCGCCGACTTCGTCTATCGCGACCAATCCGGACAATTGATCGTCGAGGATACAAAAGGCTTCAAGACTCCGGAGTACAAGATAAAACGCAAGCTCATGCTGTCAGTCCACGGAATAAGAATCAAAGAAACATAACCGCTATGGCTCGGACAATAAAAAGAGGTCTTGACTATTTCCCGTTCGACGTGGATTTCTTTCAAGACATTAGAATTAGAAAACTCATCAAGTATCAAGGTGGCAAGGCCGTCACTGTATATGCTCTCCTGCTGTGTACTATCTACAAAAACGGGTATTACGCCAAGTGGGATAAAGAGTTGCCCTTTATAATCTCCGAACAGTCAGGATATACCGAGGCATATATACAGGAGGTCATCGATTGCTGCATGAACATTGGTCTGCTGTCTAAACAATTATTTGAGTCCGATAAGGTTCTTACTTCCAAAGGCATTCAAGAACGCTACCGCGCCATCTGCTGCTCCTCCCGGAGAAACTGCCTCATTGATGAATACAATCTCATCGACAACACCGCAACCGTCCTGCCACTGCAAGAAAAACAGACAAACATCCACCAACAGCCCGATACCCCCAAACAACGACAGAGCAAAGCCACACCTCCCCGCCACGTAGAAACACCTGTCCCGCCACCACCCGCGCCCACCACCGCTCAGAAATATTCATTGTCAATTAATGATGAAATTGCCGAAATGAAAAAGAGCGCACAATGGAAAGAAAGCGTCTGCATACGCTATCATCTATCCAACGAGCAAGTCGACGCTTATCTCGCCGACTTCGCCCTGAAATGCGACAAACTGCATACCTCAATGCAAGATGCCCGAAGCCATTTCTGCTATTGGCTCCAGAAACAACTCGACTCAAAAAAGTCCACGCCTCCACCCCAAAAGACCAATCCTGCCTCACCTAAAAAAGAAAAAAAGTACCGGCCGGCCGTCGACTCCGCCGCCGAACTACGCGACTACCTCGCCTCTCGAGGACTTGACCCCGCCGCAACCGACCTCTCAAAAGTAGCTGCCGCCGACTCTGCCGCCGACTTCGCCAAAATACCCAAATAAGTAGAACAGTTACTTAACCAAATAATGACATATGATTTCCCTCACATGTAGCTTCACCATAAACATCTCCGGACGCAGCGAACGCTACTATCGTTCCAACCCCGAAAGAGTAAAAGACCTGCTCGCCAATCAGCTTGCATCTGGCATCGACCCCACCGCCGACAATCTCAGCGTCTCCAACATCAAAATCGCCGAAGTTCCAATCGCCCCAAAAAAAATCAATGATTAACTTACTTTACATCGACCTCTTTTGTGGTGCAGGAGGCACCTCCACCGGTATCAACACCGCTCGTCTCGACGGAGAGGAATGTGCGAAAGTTGTTGCCTGTGTCAATCACGATGCTAATGCGATAGCCTCTCACGCTTCCAATCATCCGGAAGCATTGCACTTCACCGAGGACATCCGCACACTTGACCTGTCTCCGCTTGTCACCCATCTAAGGCAATGTAGAGCTGCTAATCTCGACGCATTGACCGTCCTCTGGGCTTCCCTTGAATGTACCAATTTCAGCCGGGCAAAAGGTGGTCAGCCTCGTGATGCAGACAGTCGGACACTCGCTGAACACCTGTTCCGTTACATTGAAGCCATCAACCCGGACTACATTCAGATTGAGAATGTGGAGGAGTTTATGTCATGGGGAGAGGTGGATGAAAACGGTAAGCCTATCTCTATGGATAAGGGCAAGAGTTATCTCCGATGGGTGCGCAATGTCCGCCGCTACGGCTACAACTTTGAACACCGTATCCTCAATGCCGCCGATTATGGTGCATACACTTCACGCAAACGCTTCTTTGGTATCTTCGCCCGAAAGGGATTGCCCATTGTGTTTCCGGAGCCTACACACTGCAAGAACGGAAGTAAGAACCTGTTCTCAGAATTGCAACCGTGGAAGCCTGTCCGTGAAGTTCTTGATTTTTCCAACGAGGGCAGAAGTATTTTTGATCGTGAGAAACCATTGTCTGAAAAGACCCTTGAGCGCATCTACGCCGGACTAATCAAGTTCGTTGCAGGTGGGAAAGACGCTTTCATGGTGAAATACAACTCAGTCAATCAGAAGACCGGGAAATATTGTCCTCCCTCGCTCGATGCTCCATGCCCTACGGTAGCTACTCAGAACCGCTTGGCACTCGCGCAGGTGTCTTTTCTCTCAAAACAATACGGTGGACATCCATACAGTAAGAACGTGTCCGTTGACGGACCTGCCGGAACAGTGACGGCGAGAGACCACCACATGTTCGTGTCGGTACATTATGGCAATGGCTATAATATTGGTCTTGACCGTCCGGCACCCACGATTACGACCAAAGACAAATTGTCGTTGGTTGGTGTGACTCCATTCATAGCTAACGAATATTCGGGAGGCGGACAATTATCAAGTGTCGAAGGTATATGCCCTGCAGTACTTACCAATCCCAAACAAAAACTTGTATCTGTCTCACATTTTTTGCTCAACCCTCAATTCAGTTCTGCGGGTTCGTCAATTGATTCTCCCTGCTTCACGTTAATTGCAAGAATGGACAAGCGGCCGCCATCATTTGTGAGCGTGAAACATGGCGCACTCAACATTGCCATATACGATACTGACTCTCCAATGACAGTTAAGATAAAAGAGTTTATGCGCATATACTTTATCATCGACATTTCTATGCGTATGCTCATGATTGATGAGCTTAAACTCATCATGGGTTTCCCCGAAGATTACATTCTCATCGGCACACAGGCAGAGAAAAATAAATTCATCGGCAATGCCGTAGAGGTCACAATCGCACGGAAATGGTGTGAGGCTCTCTGCTCCGGTCTCCGTTCCTTCGACCCAACAAAGTATCACTCTATACAGGTAGCATAATGAAAAAGTACAATATCACTCCCGATAACATCCGGGACTACATGAATAACTATGAGTCTGATTTCCCTTTGGTCATTGATGATAAGGCGGGATTGGACTATAAAGATGAGGAAACGCGTGCAATTCCTCATAACTCTTGCATCTATCAAAAAAAGAGCAAGACAAGATGTGTCAAGTTGGAGATAACCTCATTTCGTGGTATAAATTGGGATGCAATACACTACTACGGCAAATTGGTTGCTGATGGCATCGAATTTCAGTGTCTCGACAATCCCCGAACAACAACGTCAAACTGGGATGCTAAAAAGATAAATCCATTCTACCAATGGAGATATGAATTTGACCTGCGCAGACCTGTTACGCAGGAGGAGATTAATCATGACCCGGACAGGTGGGTATGTTATCAGCTTGGAGTATTCACTACAAGTTTCGACACAAAGGAAGAAATCCTCGCTCTTGCAAAGGACTGTTTCAAGATGAGGTTTACAGGAGAATGGGAACTTTGGGTTGATGATTGTACGGTAGCTAAGGACGGTGTTTATCAGATTATTTTTGAAGATAAGCAAAACTTCAAAGTTAGTGATACCGTCCGCAATAAACGCTCCGGCAACATAGGTCAAGTAATGGAAGACCCAAGAACAGTCGGAACATCATTCATCCGGGTAATGGTACTCAAACCGGATAAGAATATAAAATACTGTGCCTATTGGACAGTCAAGAACTTGGAACTTATAACAACATAATATGGAAATTGATACAGCAAAAAAGGCTTATGCTCTAATAACCGAGAGGGATAGGCTATTGAGTATGAGGGCAGATGCAGTCTCGAATAATAAAATGAGAGGCTGGTCTTTTATGGTTGATGAAAATAGACACCCCATTCCCACAGAGGTAAAGCATATATTCATTGAAGCAATAGACAAATCGATAGACTATTACGAAAACGAAATTGAGAAGTTATGATAACCGAAACAATCCATCACCCCTCCGACCTCCACAGTGGAATCACAGATGCTGTATGCGCATAGTAAAGCCTGTGATGCAGTGCTTCAATTATGAATTAAAGAAGAAACGACAATGAACATCGGACTTGTTGACGTGGACGGGCATAACTTCCCCAACTTCGCACTTATGAAAATATCTGCATGGCATAAGGCACATGGGGATAATGTAGAGTGGTGTGGCGATTTGTATTGGGATTTTGACAGAGTTTATAAATCCAAAATCTTTACATTCTCTCCGGATATTGACCGTCCGTTTCCTTGCGAGGTAATACGTGGTGGCACTGGCTATGATGTCAAGTCGAGGCTTCCGCAGGAGATAGAACTGTCAACACTTATGGACTACTCGCTCTATCCGCAGTATCCATTCTCGATCCAATTCTTTTCTCGTGGATGTATCCGCAGGTGTCCATTCTGTCTTGTTCACGATAAGGAGGGAGACATACATCCGGTCCATCCTGTTCAGCCTAACCCTAATGAGAAATGGATAGAAGTGCTTGACAACAATTTCTTTGCCAATCCCGAATGGAAGTCCGCCATTGACTACCTGTTGCACCGTAACAAGCCTGTCAATCTTCATGGAGTGGACGTGCGCATCATGAACGAGGAACAGGCTTATCACCTCAACAAGCTCCGTCTTCGCAAGTCCATACACATAGCATGGGATTTACCCGAATTAGACCTTACTAACAAACTCCGAGAGGTCACACGCTACATCAAGCCTTACAAACTCATGTGCTATATCCTTGTCGGGTTCAATTCCACTATGGAGCAGGACTTGTACCGGATAGAACGTTGCCGGGAATTAGGCATAAAGCCTTATGTCATGCCATACCGGGATTATGAGAATAAGACAAAACCATCACAGTATGCCCGAGACTTGGCTCAGTATGTCAATAAACCGATGATATTCAAGTCCTGCAAGTTTGAGGACTTCTCACCCCGCAAAGGCTTTACTTGTAAACAATATTTTACTCACGAAAATAAATAAAAATGAATCAGACAAAAACCGTTCTCTCTGCAATAGCAGAGTTCTTACTCGGCAAAAAGTATTATGCCGTCATCATCAATACTCGTGGCACTAACCGCTGCGAGATAAGCAGCATCATCTTCCCGACACTTGCAGCCGCCGAGAAGCACAAATCCGAGCTCTCAGCCACATTCTCATATCAGTGGGTGGAGACAATCTCTTTCCGCTCTCGTAAGAATTATGACTCAACAGTCAAAAGATATTTTACTGCTGTAAAATAAATTAACTTCACCGCATTATGCTAAAACGATTCCTTCTTTGGTGGCGGTCGCTCAGATACCACCGCTACTATGTCATAGCAGATTGCTCCGACAACTCCATAACCTTCTCCCGTAAACTCTATCGCCACATAGAGCTTTCCTCGCATTGTGAGGATTCTGCAAAAGTATTCGTATTTGAAATCCCGGCTTGGGGCACCTACGGATTCATCATTAATCCAACCCTTGAACAGGAAACTCAGCTTGCCGACATTCAGTACAACGAAAAATTCAAGACCATCGGATTTGAATCCCTATGCCCGTCTGTAAACTGGATATTCTCCCACTACCGACTGCCATATCATCTCAAGATGAAACTCACCGTCACTATACACCATCTCGGAGATGGCAAAGTATTCTACAATATAGAGCGCCCTCACCCATGAATACAATGAGCATACTCGGCAATACACGCCGCGCCGACATATCATTTCATGCCTCCGGCAAGATTGACATTACATCACGCATTGTCAACGCACTCGGCATCAACCAAGGCGATGTAATCGACATCATGACCGCAAATGGCGAATTCTACCTGTATGTCTCTGTCCGTGCCGCCGACATCTGCGGCCGACATGAGGCCCAATGCCACCCGTCAAAACGTGGCGGCCGACATTTCCGCACATATTGTCGCAGACTATGCTCCGCCATCCTCTCACAGCATCCCACACATACCTTCCGTCTCAGCTTTGCCGCCGGAGAAGCAGTTGAAGTACACGGCCGCAAAGCAATTACAATAATAACCCGCAACATTATATCTCATGATTAAAGAAATTAAATACAGTGGCTACACTGCCACTCCCTCCGACTACGAATGCCACGACGGAGACCTTGATATCGCACTCAACTTCACCACCGACGACGGCTCATTACACCCCTCACTTCCGCCACTCCAAATCGCAAAAGTACCCGACGGACAACACATACTCGGAATCCATACACTCCACTCCGAAAAGAAAAATTTCATCTCATGGCGCCACTCTGCCGACCAACCCGACAAATTCGAGATACTCTCATGCCAATACCCCGATACCGCAACCGCATGCATCATTGCAACAATACCATTCAAGCCTCAATCAATGGCGATACTCGGCAACACACTTGCCATCGCTACCGACTCAAAAGTCTTATTCTCACTTTGGAAAGACAATCGCTATATATACCTCGGTTCAGCTCCCGAATTCATCAACATTGAGTTTGCACTCTCTCTTAGAGGATGCCTCGGTACCGGTTGGCATAAACTTTCGTTTGCCACAAACCCATTCGGCTACGGTCGCGAGTCCGAAGGTATCGGTTCTTCATCTAAAGAAAATCCTCGACACATCGAAGGCGAAGCCCGGCGCAACGATTCCGACAATGCCATAATGGCCCACTTCAACCGCTCGGTCCACGACCAGGTGACATCCAACGGATACTTCTACCAGCCATTCTTCATACGTTACGCTTTCAGGCTCTTCGATGGATCATACGCTTGGCTGTCATCACCCGTACTCATGCCCCCTGCTGTTGCACCTCCGTTCTTCGAGGTCGACGGATACGACAGTTCCAACCGCAATTATTTCCAGGATATATCTGTTCATGGACATTCAATCCCATTCTTCCAGCTCTTTTACCGCGTACTACCATTCTCCAAAGAAGCCATCGACGCCTGGTCAGATATTATATCCGGCATCGATTTCTTCGTTTCACCTCCTATATATACTTTTAAAAATCCTGACTCCGACAACCACTGTTCCCTGTTGACTGGTGCCGAATCCGTATTCTCATCATTATTCAAGGAAAAAGCCGTCGACACACTATCCCCCATAATAAAAAATCCATCCGACAACGATGACACATTTCAGTCCGGACGTCAGCCATCACGCGGCGACGTCAACGGAAAATACTTCTTCGGACACTTCTCCGGAGACTTCCGCCTATTTACCGACCTGAATTCTTCCCTCGGTAATTATCGCCCGGGGACCATCACTGGCAGCACCGACTACACCGTCAAAGACCATTACGTAACATCCGACCAACTCAACGCAAAAAACGTAATAGCACTCCCCTGCAATGACAAATTCCTCGAAGACATCACCCACGTCTCACAGTTCTACAAAATCGCATCATGGGACATCGCCGACATTTCATCAACTGATGTGTTCAACGCCCTCATTGTTGACACTGCCGACCTATCCAATCTCCTTACTCGTCCCACACTCCCCGACGATGCCACATCCACCGATTCATTCTGCCCAAGATTCATCACAGTTTACAATCAACGACTGCATCTCTCTAATGTCAGATTCTCACCACCCAAAGCCCTACATCCACGTACACTCGTCCAATATTCAAACCCATCTTTCGGCAACGACCTCTCAAAGATAATCAAAATAGAAGTATGGACCCGACGCTCAGGCTCAGTCGTTCGCTCTGTCCTCTCAGCACCCCAAAATACGACATCGGTTCTCGACTCCTTCTCTATCGATTCTCTCCTCACCCAGTTTCCTCGATGGATATACTACCCCGATAGCAATGCGTTCGCAATGCGAATTACCGCAAAGTGTCGGCAAACATCACAGGCAGTCAACGAAACGACCGTTGAATTCAAGACTCGCACATTCAACCTTCCCCTACGCACGCATGAGCTCCTTAATGGAGCTTACTACTTTGGTGGAATCGCTGTCAGCATCACCCCTGATGAGTCAGAAGCCCTCCCGGCCGCAGCTATCGACAATGCCCCCGACAACATCGAGGTACCATCCTCTGTATACGTTTCCGAAATCAACAACCCCTTCCTATTCCCATTTAAATACGCCATATCAGTAGGCTCCGGTACAGTCCTGTCGCTCGCCTCAGCAGCCAAAGCACTCTCACAGGGACAATTCGGACAGTTCCCCCTCTACGCATTCACTACCGAAGGAGTATGGGCCCTCGAAGTATCCGCTACCGGCACATACTCCGCCCGGCAGCCAATCACCCGCGACGTATGCATCTCTCCCGAAGGAATCACACAGCTCGACTCCTCAGTCCTATTCCCGACAGTCCGAGGCATAATGCTACTCTCCGGTTCCACATCCACATGCATATCCGACACCATCAACACCGACCATCCATTCTCTGTCACCGACTCCCTGCCATCAGCCCACACAATACTCAACATTGCCGGCCTACCACACAATGCCGTCCACATTCTCCCATTCGCCACATTCCTTGCCCACTCACGCATGCTCTACGACTACCCCCGACAGCGCATCATCCTATATCGACCATCAACACACTACGCCTACATATACTCACTGCGATCCAAACTCTGGACAATGATTACAGCCGACATAACCCAATCCATCAACTCCTACCCAAATGCTCTCGCCATCGACTCCGCAGGCACTATCCTCGACTACTCCGACCACCACGCCGACACACGCCCACCGACAGCGATACTCATAACCCGACCCCTCAAGCTATCCGCACCCGTCATCCTGAAAACAATCGACACCCTAATACAGCGCGGACAATTCCAAAAAGGCAACGTCCGGTCAATCCTCTACGGCTCCCGCGACCTCATCAACTGGCATCTGGTCAACTCCTCCATATCCCACCGAATCCTCAACCGGCGCGGCACACCTTACAAATACTTCCGGATTGCACTCATAGCCACCCTCGATCCCTCAGAGTCAATATCCGGATGCACAATCCAGTACACACCCCGACTCACCAACCAACCACGATAAACTCTTTTTCATGATTAAATATTTAGAGAGCCGGGGATGCGTGACGCACCTCGGCTCTCGTCTTAAAATGGATGTTGGCTTATTCTGAGCCTATTGCGCCTAAGTCGAGGCTTGTTTTTAATGGCGGTTTTCAGTTCCTCTGTCTTCTCTTTCCAAACTGCCGCTTTTTTGGGGTTTGCGATACTCAGCCAATCAGCGAGTGCGCTGCACACAAGATACTCATGCACCAGATTCTCGATGGCATTGAGCGTTGTTTGTGAAAAATCCTTAGGCACTCTCATGAATATGCTGTAAACCTTTTTCTCTGTCAGCCTATCATCAAGACATTCCCTGTAGATTCTTCTTTTCGTAAATGGATAAAGCCATTCTGAACATTCGCTGAGTGCAAGGTCGAGGATGCGGGTCACACGGTCTATGTTTCCGGCTTCCCCTATGTCTTGTACCGTATGGCGTTCATGCTGTTGAGCTTCCGGCATGATATCTCCTTCTACATATGCAAGATTGCGAATATCATATATGAGCTGCTCACGTTTGAAGAGTAACACAGCTTCAATATTTTTTGAATCGACTTTATGGCACTCAATCATAGCTGTCAGGGATTAGAAGGAGTTTCTTCTTTGAGCTCTGGAAACATCGGACGCCCCGGACGTGTCGGGCGGCTCCTCTTATAAAGCGCTGCCTTCACGTCCTCAAGCAGCACCGCCGCATGGTCGATATAGCTCTTCACATCCTGCGGGTTAGTAATGGTGAACCAGTCCGCAAGCACCATGTCCACAAGATACGCATGGATTCCAGCACCCAGTGCATCAGCTGAGGCATTGTTATAGTTGGTTGGCAGACGGAAGGCTAACTGTAGTATTTCCTCGTCTTCTATTATCTGTGTGATGAGGTTGTTTGTTGTTGTCGTGTCCTCGTCAAGATACTCACCCAACTTCGATTTAAGCCCGGTGAAGTAGGTCGTGAGGCTGCGCTTAAGTTGATCATCCTCCTCGGTATCTTCCGAGGCTTGCATCTTTGAACCGGCCTCATAATTGGCAGCTCCACTCGCTTTACGGCTATTGCCTGTGATATAGGCCTTGTTTCTAACATCATACAGGATATTCTTTACATCCTGATACACGGTCACAATCTGTTTCTTCTCCATGTTGTTTTTTTATTTATAGTTATTTCCTTGTGGGTCTTGTTGGTTTCCTGCGGTGATATGCTTTCCTTTTCACTCCGTCAAGCATCGTGGCGGCGGCTGTGGCGAAGTCTCCGGCTTCCTTTTTGTTAGTGAATACATACCATTTGCAGACTATGTTGGTCACAAAAAACGAAAACAACTCCTTCTTCAGCGCAGGTTCAAGAGCCCGGTCAAAAGACGATGACAGCCCCAGGAAGACACAAAACGACTCCTTTCCATTACGTTCCTCCAGTATAAACTCCTTCAGAGCCTCGCACACCGCAACACAGCTCTCATTCCAGAACCTTTCGAGCTGACTCCGGTCAGCTTCCGTGGTAAAAATGCGGTCATACGTCTTGTCATCGCCTCCCTCCATCTTCGCCCCGGTGTATGAGGTAGTCTGCGACACCTCCTCATACACCTCCTCCTTGTCTATGATTATAGTCAACTCTATCATCTCAAAAATTCCATAAATTATAGCTTACACTAACTCCGACACAAGGCTCAAGGCCCCTGGGAGTCATCCCATAGCCGGCAAACACACCGATACCCCAACGCTTCGGCTTGGCGGCAACCTCACGGATAGTCACCACCTCATGCCGGGGATAGACATAGATACTGTCCATCCTCGGCTCATAACCGCTCACCCAGGCACGATACTCCTCACCCTCATACTCCCTCTGCGTAACAGGAATCTCCACCGCCACACTGTCGCATGGAATATTATCTACCACATTCCGCACACTGTCTCTCGGTATATATACAGGCAGAAAGGTTATCTGAGTTCCAAGCGACACCTCACCCCTCGCCACCGGCTCATAATACCGTACAGTATCAATGTATGTCACTGTATCCGTCACACACACCACCCCGGAATCACCACCCCCCGACCACTGACACCTGTGCATATATGCCCCGGCACCAATGCATCCGACTGATAGAATCAGCATCTTGAATACCACGACGATTCTATGCAGAGTGTCCCTGCTCATCATTTCACACCGCTTACATAGTTGATATAATCCATGATGCCATCCACATGGGCAAGCATGATGCGCACCTTATCTCCCGTCAGCAGCTTAACACCATCGCGAGTATCGTGAAAGGCACTCTCCGTCAGCACAGCCGCGCATTTCGTATCACGACAGATACCAAGATTCTGATGTATGAAGCGTCTTCCCGGCTTCTCCACTACAGCACGGTTACCCTTCATCCCGGCCTCGATAGCACGCGCCCAGATAAAATCCGCAAGACGCTTCGAATTATCCGAAGCATTCAGCGACACCTCAGCCACAAATCCGCTCCACTCGCCGTCATGCCACTTACCGTCATTCGAATTGGCATTACTGTGTATCGACACAAGCATCACATTCTCTTTGCCGTAGAGGTCGCAGATTTGATTTACGCGTTTCACACGGCTGTCTGCGCCACTGTTGATTGGAATGTCCTCGCGCTCCGGCACAAGCAGACGTGCATCATATCCGCGTTTTGTCAGCTCTCCGGCAATCATGTGCGCCATCTCCCGCGCCCATGCCCATTCCTGATACTTGCCGTCCGGCGAACACTTGCCCGACGTATCGAAGCCGTGGCCGTTGTCAATTAAGATTATCATTGTTTGAAATATTTGATTCTAAAAATCCGCTTTTCTGTTTGATTTCACTCTGTCCGAGCACAATCTCCGACACCATCTTAGCGATATCATCCTTGTTCTCAATTATGATGCTCATGGTCTTTTCAGCCTTGCGAAGCTCCGCTTTCGTCCATGACTTCTCACGGACAGACTTAAACTCACAGAACACACACCACGCCGACCATATCATAGCAAAAAAAGGCGCCGGGAGTATGATACAACCGATTATATCGATACACATCAGCACGAAAAAAGGCATAAAATACTTCCGGCCCTTCTCACAAGTCATCTTATAGCCCGTCGAAGTCGTAGCCTTGCCAAGCACCTTCGCCTTCTTCACGCCGAAAAATAAATCCACGCCCATCGACACAAGTATACACGCCATGCAGACACTTATCAGCACCACATGTAGATACACATGCTCTCGCAGAAACTCATGCATTATCTCTATCATAGATATCATTTTAGAGCTTTTTTAACAATAAATATTACCGATTTCAAGCAGGGCGTCGGCCTCCTGCGCCTCGGCCTCGCGGGCCTGTTCCGCAAGAATGGCCTCGGCCTCGGCCGAGTCGATTTCCATCCAGTTGCCCGCACAGTCATCTTTGCCAAGAAGTATCTCCCCGCCCGTGACCACACGGGCCGCGAGCTCCACCACTCCGCTCTGAGTCAGGAAACGTCCATCGTCAGGGCGAAGCCTCACCACTGCCACCTCGACCTGTGTGGGTGTTCCCGAACCCAGGCGAGAGGTCATCACAGCCATTCCATACTCGTCCGACGCATGCGTCGGCACCTCAAGTATCTTTGTCTCTTCTATTATTTTCATCGGTTGAAATGTTTTCCGGTTATACTTTCACTACCGTTATATTGGCATCGGCCATATACTCGTCAAGTTGCGGTATCTGTCCCTCCCATCTGCCATATGTATCCGAGGGGATTTTCAGTGTCAGCACACCGGGTTGCCGCATAATGCGCTCGGTCAAAGCATCGATACAGGCCTCCATCGACTGCTTGCCTACTTCGGTGGTGCCCCATGCGGTGAGTCCCGACAGGTCGAGAGTACACACGTTCCTGGGCAGTTTTGTTATCACGAGATAGTCCAGCTTCGAGCAGCCATAGAAGATGTTGGTGGTGACGGTGGCCGCCGACAGGTCAATCGACTCAACGCGCCGAAGGTTGCGGCAGTCATGGAACATGCCCGTGAAGTCCGTGCATACTCCGGTGTTGATATCGCCGGCATGCTCCAGCGTGTAGCACAGGCGGCACATACTGTAAACCGTGGTGGCGCTCCGGAAGTCGAGCCCCGGCAGAGAGCGCAGCGACTTGCAGTAGTAGAACGCGATGCGGAAGGTGGTCACCTTCTTGGTGTCATAGGCCGGCACGCTGGCCATCGAGCAGCAGTTGGCAAACGCCCCCTGCATGTTGGTGACATTCGCCGTCTCAAGCCATGGTGCGGCCAACAGCGAATGACACTGGTTGGCAAACAGGTTGAGATTGGTCAGGGCAACAGCTTCGAAGTATGGGATTGCTATCAGCGAGTGACACTGCTCAAACATCCCCCTGACGGTGGTGAGATGCTTCAGGGCGTAGGCCTTGCCCGAGGTGACGGCCTCGTCGCCGAGTATCGACAGAGTGGTGAGCGATTTGTCGCCGGCAAACGCCGATTCGGCAGTATGCAGCATCGGCATGCGCAGACGCGGTAGTGACACCACGCCGTCAGTGCCGAAATAGCTCAGCGACTCCACTTTGCCCACATCCACAGGAGCAATCTCCCTCACGGGCGAGGGGAAAAGAGCGCTGTAGGTAAATCCGGGAGGATAGTTGGATACTTCGGTGCAGGCAGAGAGGTCGTGCGAGGGGAAGCGCTCCGGCATCTCGGTGGCCAGGCGGCTGTCGATATTGCCGGCGATTGAGCGACCTTTGTATTGGTCCCGGCCAAGCGACTCCCAGCGCTGAAGCATGTCGAGCCCGTACTGATAGCCTGGCATCAGTCGGTCCAGATCTCCGGGAGTGACGCCGATACCCTCGCGCTCCTCAAGCTCTTCCTGTAGGGTGTAGTTGTATATCATGGCGTTCTGCTTGTTGAGAAGCGCCGCCGATAGCAGCACGTTGGTGTCGGCATAGACAGTGCTCCCCTCCCATTTTGTGTGGATATAGCGGGGAGCCTCGCCCCAATGGTTAAGGATGGTGACGGTGGCTCCGGCGGGGATGTCGTAGAGCGAGCTGTTGTGCTTGAAATTGCCGGAGTACCAGGTGTGCCAGTCGGCCACGCGCTCAAATTCTTCAAGGGTAATCTCCCTGTCGGTGAACACGACGTTGCACCAGCGGGCCGTGTGACCTGCGCCGCTCATGCGCGAGTCCTCCCATGTGCCGTAGATGCGGAGGCCAAGGGCCTTGAAGTCCACCTCGGCGCCGGTGTCGCGTCGTACTACTTTGGAGGGCAGGAGTTCGGCCCAGAGGTCGAGCTGTGCTGTGGCCATCAGGCCCGAGTCCATGGAGGCGTCGGTGGCTTTGAGTTCTTCGGTGGGGTATGGCAGGGGGCCGTCGCCGTACTCGTCGCCAAGATGGTCGATGCTCTCTACCGTAAACTGCGGGCGTGCTCCCGCGGGGTAGCTTACAAGCGTGCGGGCTCCTCCGGAGATGGCACGGAAGGCTTTCAGTTCGGGCACCCATGCCACGCGGTAGTTGCCCGCAACAGGCATTGCAGTGGAGGCAGTGGCTCCGGCGTTGCTCTCGATGCAGTCAAAGGGGAGGAGCAGCCCCGAGGTGCGGCGGGTAACCTCCCCCTGGAGGCCGGTCTTCAGGGCCTTGACTCCATCCATATCAAGAAATTTCTTTGCCATTGTTCTGTTCTGTTTTGTGATACATTTTCATTGAAAGATTGCCCAGCCCACGCCATCACCTCGGCCTCACCGGCCACGTGTCAGCGCATAGCCACCGGCGACTCAACCACCCTCCGGCTCCACCGGCAACTCCACGCGTAGCGCATAGCCGCTTTAGCGGTGTCCACAACGTTAGCCTATGGCAAGAGCCGCCATAGCGGTTCGCAGCCATAGGTCAACGTCCACGCCCCGTTATATGCCCGGCGTAGCCCGGCGACTCTCCCCGGGCAATCTCTCAAAAAAAAATCGTTCAATGTGCTATGCGAAAAGCGCCACGATATCGGCCGTGGGGATACTCTCAGGCTCCGCATTCTCAAGAGCCGTGACTCTCGTGCCAAGAGCTGTGACCGACGCCTCTGTGGCCATCTTCGTGCTCTTCACCGGCTTTATGACACCGTTCTCTACCTTGATGTTGGTGACGACGTTGCCTGTGCCTTCGACGGCGCCGAGTGCGAGGCTCTTGCTTATCTCCACCATAACCGTGCCGCTCCAACGGTAGATTTTATTTTCAGCGATATTTACGTATATTTTGCCCTTCAGCGGTGTTCCGCCCGGGGCCATAGTACGGCGGAATGCCGAGGCAATCATACTGTTATCATCGACCGAGCCGGCTGCCCAATAATAATATTCATTGCCTAAGTTCTTATATAGTACACGCTTGTTTACAGTATCGTACCATGTGGTGCTATTTGAGATGGTAGGCAAAGAGGCCGAATTATTAAGCGGAGTGGCGGTAACGCCGGCAACGAATCCGTCGAGGTCAACGGTGTCCGAGATATACTCCGGAAGGTTCTCAGCCGGTATCTGCCCGTCGTCGCCAAGAGTGGCAATTCCTCCGGGCTGTCCGAGCTTGTCGGTGACGGCGGCCTTGATTTTGGCGTCGGTGCGTGCGTCGGTAGAGGAGTTGATGCCTCGCCAGCGTCCAAGGGTGGCGTCGACGCTGTTGGCCGAGTTGTACTCGTACCACAGGCGCGTGGCCGTACAGTAGGCGCGGAAGCCGTCGGGGATATCCGTCTCCGGCACTGCTTTCAGCGCCGCAAGTGTGGCCACGCTCTGGCGGCCGTCCATGAAACTTTTCCCTTTCAGTGAAAAGTTGTCTATAATGGTCATACTCATAGTTGTGTCGTGTTAGATGGTGGGGGATTATGCGAATATCTGTTTTACTCCCGAGGCGGTGACGGGATTGGTGAGCACGTAGACATAGTAGACGATACTGTCGATTGTGACTTCGGAGCGTGTGTAGCTGCCGAGCACCTCGAAGTTGTTGCCGTCCTTCACCGAGGTGAGGGCGCCGTAGCTCTTGGGGTAGGCGTAGACGATTTTACCGTTGGTGACGCTGATGCCGGTGCGTGTGCATGCACGCGATGTGTTGAGCAGCAGGGTGAGTGCCTTGATGTCGTTTGCCGCGGCGGCTGATGCCGAGGCCGACCATCCGGAGGCGACGGTGCCGAAGTAGCTCGGGTGGACTACGCTGATGTTGCGGGTCTCGCGCTTGGTGATTCCCTGGCAGGTGATGTCAAGTGTCTGGGCCAGCGTGCCGGCCACGGCCTGTGCGGCGGTTATCGACAGTGTTTTGCTCGTGCCGGTGACTGCCGCGTTGTTGAGCTTGACAGTAGAGGATGCGGTGACGTCAGCGCCTTTGCGCTTGACATTCCATGAGGCTGTGACCGTAGCGGCTGCGCCCACTCTGATTACCGAGGGGGAGAGGTTGAAGGTGATGGCCAGCGGCCATACGGCCTCCTGTAGCTCGATGACATCGGTCTTTATGAGATTGTCGGCATCGTCCGAGTACTTTTTTACGGCTACGCCGAGGGCGTTGACCTTGGAGTCAGCGTCAGCGGCGGCCTGCGATATCGCCTGGGCCTTGGCCGTGGATATCGCGTTGCGTGTCTGTGTCACCAGGGTGCCCAGACCGTTTTTGTCCAGAAATTCTTTCTTTTCCATAATGTTATATAACTGTTATAAAATTTTGATTGATTTACTCAAAGAAGTGTAGCGAGCTTCATGACTGACTCCACCGCCCCACGGCTCCACCGGCAACCCCCGCGTAACGCATAACCATCGGCGACTCAACCATCCTCCGGCTCCACCGGCAACTCCACGCGTCAGCGCATAACCGCTTTAGCGGTGTCCACAACGTTAGCCTATGGCAAGAGCCGCCATAGCGGTTCGCAGCCATAGGTCTACGCCACCCGCCACCGGCATGCCTGGCGTAGCCCGGCGACTCAACCACCGGAAAATCTCTCAATGTTCTCACTCAAACAGCGCCACGATATCATCGCCCGAAATCGGACTGACCTCCGTGTCGCCGAATATATAATTATACTCACATGGGATATCTACTACCCCATGCTGCTCCTCGCCGCCGTTGACACGTATGCCGGTGACGCCCGACTCATGCAGCTCGTGCACCTTGCCGATAAGATGGCGTACACCATCTTCATCAAGATATTTTGTTTCAGCCATGTGTGTAATTGTTTAGATGTTTTGATGCTTGGGGATTATGATTTTTTGATTGTCTCCTCCCATATTCTATCAATATCCTCGGGTGAGAATACGCCGCTACCGGAACCTGATGAGCCGGAACCGGTGCCGCTCCATATGCCATCGATTTCACCAGGTGTGAGTGATTCGGGCGGTGTGCATTGGCATCTGCGCGGAGTCACATCCACAGGAGTGCCCCAGTGGTCGCCCCCGTCAGCTATCTCCCATTCGGAATACTCCCCATGATGCACGGGCTCGTAGGCAAAAACTCCCCGACACGCATCCTCACATCGACAGATACCATACCCGCGCAGACGCATCACACCCGACAGGCATTCTCCGTCAGCCTCCGAATAATTGGAGTACCACTCCGCGATACACACCACAGCGCCATCCTCCACGATACGCAGCATCTGCCCTCCCGCCTCATGCCGGAGAGCTGTCGGACGCATCTCAAGCCAACGGTTCAATTGACGCATATCCACCTCAACATAACCACGCCCGCTACGCGCAAGAGCATCCTCCACAATCCGCCCAACCGTCTCCGGAAGACGCGACAGCACCTCCGCATGCTCCGACAGCTGCTTGCTGTTCGCCTCAGCACGACCCTCCGTCGCTCCAAGCCTACGCTTGTCTTCCGCCGACATAAAGCCACACTCAGTATCCGTAGCACCCGGAACATCCACACCCTCGCGAGTAACTCGACCATCAGCAAGGCGCACCGAAAACGCCAGACGACATCCATCCCCTACCGGCTCAAACGCAACGCTCGACCAATCGATCGCACCATCCCCCACCATCCCCTTAAGGTCACGCACATCATCCCTGAGATTCGACACCTCATATTCCATACGGTCAAGCGGAAGCGAAAACTCCCCGCCAACCTCTCCCGTCGGAGCCCATTCCCAACGACGGCCAATAAGCTCAGCCACCCATATATCCGCCGGAAGAGTACTCCCCACAAGCGCATACCAACCGGCCATCGGACGAGGATAAGCCCTCTTAAGAGCTTCCTCACTATTGAAAAAGCCTTTCAGAGGACCCTTGATATTAGGAGCCTCAAGCCATCCCTTCACAATCAGATTGTGACATACCTCAGCATTACCATTCACCCTGGCGTCACCACCGACTGAAAAGTCTCGGCTTACACTCGCGCTACCTTGTATGTTATTATTTGTGCTCATTGTAGTAATGATTTACTGATTTCAAGCATCGTTGTCGAAAGTTGGTCTCCTACGCTCGCCAAGGCCAGTGATGCCGCACGATACACAGCCGCACGGTAACAATCCTCTGCTACATCAATCCCTCCGTCTCCGTCTATCCTCGGTGTCGGGACATATGTGGCTTGAGTCACAATAGCCCTATTGTCGCGGCTTGAATAAAACTCAAGCACTTTACCCTCGCTTCGTCTCACGATGGCGCATACAGGCTTCTCCGGATTTCCACAGATACCTTTCCACTTGGATGATTGTAAAGCATACTGAGGGTCGGTTTCGCTTATGGCTTCAAAGACAGTGCGCTTCCAATCGCTCATGCGGAAGGATATGAGTCGCATGAAGTCTTCCGGCAGAATGACAAAGCCTTTCCCGTCCTCCCCGATAAAGATATTATCCCCGAAGTCGTGACCGCTTTCAAGCATGGTCGCAGGTGCTTCCATCTCTACCAATCTCACTGCATCGGCGAGTTTGGCCATGATTATCTCATCAAGCGTCAGCGTGTCGGTGTCTCCCTCCACAAATAGAGGCTCATCACCACGATTCATATCAATGGCAACACGCACATCCCCAGCCATATCATCCACCTGCACTATCATGCTCTTAGAGCTTGTTTAATAATAAATGTTACGTCAGGGCGGTCAGTCGGCGAGCATATTTTCGCTTGTGATGAGGGAGTTATGGGGTTCCATAACGACTGAAGAGCAGGCGGAAAGATGCCGGCGAATGACCGACGGAAGCTAATTCGTATCATATCGTTGATATATTTTGTATAAGAGTTGTTAAATTCATCTGATGCTACACGACCCTGGCGGCAACATTTATTATTAAACAAGCTCTTAGAGGTATTTGAATATGATGCCGAAAGATAAGGCGGCTTCTCTGATGCTGTCCTCGCTTTTCAACTTTGTGCGGACAACTTCATAATTCTCCGCAAGATAGTCTTTGGCTGCGTCCATGTCGCTTACAGTGACTTCCGTGTATTCTGAGGTCTCATCATCTACTGAGGTATCGTTGGCCGTTTCATCTGTGGCAGCTACTTCTTCTGTTACTTCAGTAATCTCAGTCTCGTCAGTTTTTTTAGTCTTGTCGGCTTTTTTACCGGATTTAGGCGCAGATGGTTTATCCTGTCCCGTTCTTTGCGTTTTGTTTCTTGTAGGCTTTTGTTCCAAAGATTCTCCGACAAGACGGAACAGCTTGCCGAATTTGTAGTGATGCTCCAATGCCCACTGAATATCCTTGTCTGACGTATAGAATACACTCATCCCACTGGATAAGGTTATGAATGAAATCCGCGTGCTCGTCCCGTTGGGAAGAACAACCGATATACTGATATCCGAATTTGCTCTATATTCTTTCATTATCTCTTGAGAGCTTGTTTAATAATATATGTTTTAGAGATTGTCTAAATTTATATGATACCGATTTTGAGAAGGATTGTCAGATGGATTTTTGCTTATGATGAGGGAGTGTAGCCGTAGCTACATAACCGAAGAATAAACAAAAAGACGCGGACAAGACTCTCAAAAGCAAAGTAATATGAATTTTAGACAATCTCTTAGATTATGGGGGTGGAGACCTGTACTCATCTTTGCAGCATCGTCAGGTAGCCTCCACACCCGATTATCAGTTAAGGTTCTACAGGCGCCTGCGCAAGTCTCATACGTGCATGGGCCTTTGCATAGCGGAGATAAAGACATGACACCTCCTGTATTACAACTGCCTGTGTATTGCGTACTGCCGCCTTCTTCATGTCAAGCACATTACGGCCCCAGGAAATATGGGTACGCTTGTTGAGATACTCCGGATCCATTGCGAAACCGCAATCTTTCATGCCGTTTAAGTCAAACAGCTCATGATGTATGGTAAGCACCTCGCCGAAGTCCGTATCCCACGACTTGAATTTAAGATTCCATATCTCAACCGTCTCCTTCAGACGGAACTTGTCACTTTCAATCTTGGAGAAAGCCGCAAGCATATCACTGCCACAGAAAAGTATCTTCTTCTTATTACCGATGCCTGTTCCGACAAACAGTTCCTTAGTTATGTCAACAAGGTCATTGTCTGTGATAACTGCACATTTCTTATCAGCATTCCATGTACCGACCTCGATATCTTTACCGGCCATCCACCAGATACCACCCGTAAACCATGTAAGCATACCCTCCTTCGTCGCATGTTTCATCTTATTCTTCACGCCAAACAAGAACGTATTCTCCATTGCCAGACGCATATCATAGATACCATCCTCTTCAAGGTCTGAGAAATCCCACTTGACCTCCTTCTTTGCAAGTTTGTCAAATGTCGACTGCTCAATCTGAATCATGAAGTTCTGACAATACTGAGTCTCCGGCATAGGTATGTTGTTGAATCGACCGGTCTGTACATCAAGCTCACCGCAAGCCTTGCCCATGCGCACAAGGGTCGTTCCCTTAGGTATATCCGGCACAAGGTCTGCCTGCTTTGTCGTGGCGTTCCATTCACCGTTTACGGCATAGACCACAGGTATCTGAGAGTTTTCATTCTTGCCACATACGCAGAGAATCAGGTCTGGCACATTGTCACCTTCAGAGTCGTATTTCTGACCGTTCTCCATATAGACACCTTTCACTCCGACAACTCGGATAGTATCGTCAAGCGTGAACATCGAGGCATCATCCACAGGCAGAGGAACACTTGCGCCGGATGTCTGCTTGGATACCGCTTCTGTCAGCGTACATTTGATAGGTCGAGTGCCTACACTGTAATACTTGATCTCAAAGCTGCCACTTGATTCAGATTTGGCATATCGGCTAATCTGGTCGATAGGTGTAGCCATCGGTCGGATTTTGATGATACGGCTGTCAATTTCCTGTGAATAGAAATTGGGGTCTCCATCATCACGGCCCTGTGTCTCGGTAGCGATACCGTCAGTACCTCCGGTACCGTCTGCACCGGAATTAGTTTTGCCCGCATCGGGCAGATTTGCCGCCTCTGCCATCATCACACCCGAAGATGCCCCCACCACTATGGTGACTAACGCAAGCATGAAGTTGAACAGAAAGCGAGCTGCTTTACTTACTGCTGTTTTCATTGTTTTGTTGATTAAAAATTAATTGATTATATGACTATCTCCTTTGTATACGCTTCTCTCCACCACGCTCAAATATGCTCCGGCGACCACTGTCATAACGGTCAAGTGCTCCCAAATCTCGCTTGGGACGGCTCCCGACACCCTGACCATTCTTACCGTTAAGCGCCACTGTTCCATCTCCCTGTTTACCCTTGCGAAGTTTCTCCTCGATTTTGGCATTGCGCCCGGCTACTTCACCCTCCATCTGGGCCTGCTCTATATCCGAGTCATAGTTCTGAGCCTTCAATATCATCTCTATGGATTCAGGCGCGATTTTGCCAAGTATGAAATCTCCACATAGTTTTGATAAGGCCGTCACCGCATTGTCAATGTCATCATCACTAACACCACTCTTCGACGCCCAATCTTCAATAGCCTGTAGACTCGCAGGCAGATTCTTCTCATACTGTGCGTCATATTCATCATTCTTGGCAACCCGCTCGGCAAACTCCTTGTTTGCCGTTTCTATCGCTTCAAGTTTCTCTGGGTCTTCTATTGCTGAAAGAATATCCTCCTTACCATAAATGCGTATCAGCGCCACTACAGGGTCATTACCGTTTTTCCATTCCATCATCAACCGTGCCGACTTCGGATTGGAGGTAAACATATTGGAAAAGGATTCCTCGCGACTCTGACTCTCCGCCAGACGCTTGTCGTAATCATCGTAATCATCGTTGATTTGACCAAAAAACGCTTCATCGTCATCAAAGTTCCGCTCCGGATATTTTGCCTTCATGCGCTCCATTGTCATGTCGCGTTTGCTCTTAACTGTATTATTATCAGGCATAAATTGGGATTTATTAATTTATACTTTTTCCAATTGCAAATATATGCCCAAAATGAAAGCATACTCTTATATCTTTTTACTCACGTAAAAGCTAATTTTGGAATAAAGGGAAAAGTAATGGCTAAGATTATTGGAAGTACTTTAGAATATTCCGACGAGCGGATTTCAGCTCTAATGATAGAATACGAGCGATACATCGCTTCATGCCCATATATCCGTATGCCTGAAGTATTTCAGCACATAGTCAATCAGCCATGCCGACGGTTTTGGGTCAGCGAAATCAGAGCCGCAGTTGTAATCGCCAACATGATGAAAGGCAACAATCTGGAAAATATGCACTCTGCAAAGAGAGAAATGTTCCGAGAGATTTTCAATAGAGTCCTGAGCCTTCGCAGTCGAAATCCTCGAATGTCATTATATCAGCTCGTCTCAATAGTAATCCGACAACCGGCTCCCAAATTCTACCTCTCACCAAGTTCCGCTAAAATCATGTTCTACAAAGCAAGAAAACAATGGTACAAACGAAAAATGCTAAGACTGCAGCCTTAATTATGGTGATGGCCATTATCCTATGCTCATTTGTTTATAAGCCCGATTGGGCATTGGTCGGCATCGCAAAAGGCTCTGCATTCACCGGGCGACTGGCATACCCCATATTCCATGCATCTCCAATTCATGCCATTGTAAACTCATGGTGTCTGCTAAGCATCGTTTTTATTTACCATATTACAATATGGAGAATCCTTACCGCATATATAGTAGCTGTGCTTGTGCCGGAGTTTCTGTTGTCGGACGTGCCTACCGTTGGATTATCGTGTGTATGCTACACACTACTGGGCTCACTGATATTTGATGTGAAACGGAAACTCTATTTCAATGCCTGCATGGCGCTGTATATTGCGGTAGGCTTCTTCTTCCCGGCTGTAAATGCCGTAATCCATATATATGGCTATCTCGCCGGGCTTATCGTCGGCTTGCTAAATGCCCCGCTGTCATGCTTCCGCCTCAAGAAATAAATGATGAGATTAAGAAAGCCATCGCAGAGATAATCAAGGAGAATAAGCGGAGACTCGATGCAATCAATGTCCCCTTCAATCCTGTGACCGGGTTCGGCTCAGTCGGAGAGAGGGTAAAAGTGGTTATAAACGGTTTCCCGATTCGCGTTCAGTGGATCCCTGTCAAGATGATGTCCGTCCCTTTGGTAAAAAAATTGGTTGAAGCAGGCAATCTCGACAGATTTATAACGGATACGATTACTGAGGATTACACCGATGAGGACAGGCTGAAGGTAATAGATGCCTTTGTTCGCATCCGTTCCCGCCATGACTTCCCATTTTGGGCTGCCACGTTTGTCACGATTCAGTCAAAAGAGCCTGGCGAAGGTGAGATACCTTTTAGGCTCACACGTCCGCAACGTCGGTTTGTCGCCAAACTGGAAGAAATGCGTCTTGCCGGACGTCCTATACGCCTTGTGCTTCTGAAGGCTCGTCAGTGGGGTGGCTCCACCACCTCGCAGATTTACATGTGTTGGCTTCAGCTCGTTCATAAGGTCTCACTAAACTCCGTCATTGTAGCGCAGACTAAAAAGACATCGTTTGCTATCAAGGCTATGTATGACCGCGCCTTGAAATACTATCCCCTCGCTATGATGTATCCGCAGGGTACGTCTTTCTCCGATAAGGAACCTAAGATGGTCAATGTAGGTCAGAGCGGAGACTACAAGCAAATTCCTCAGCGCGACTGTACTATTACCATTGCGTCATACGAAGCGCCCGATGCACTCCGAGGCGATGCATACTCGCTCGTCCACTGTTCCGAGGTCGGGCTGTGGGCCCCAACTGAAAAGAAGTCTCCCGAAGCGGTAGTGCGCTCTGCCTGTTCCGGTGTCCTTCTCCGTCCTTATACCATGATTATTTATGAATCAACGGCCAACGGTACAGGCAATTTCTTTCAAGAGGAATACGACAACGCCAAGGCTGGTAAGTCTCAGTTTGATGCCCTATTTATTTCGTGGTTCGATATTGACCTGTATTCCGCTCCCATTCCCAATGATGAGATTTGGACGTTTGCCGAGTGGCTTTATACTAATAGGCTCAGCTCCAATGTTGCCTCTAAGCGTGAGGAACCGGGCAAATATCTATGGTGGCTCTGGAATCAAGGAGCTACGCTTCAAGGCATAAAGTGGTATATTGGCGAGAGAGCCGGCAAAAATTCTCATGAAGTAATGGCTGCGGAGTTCCCGACTGACGATGTTGAGGCATTCGTTCACTCTGGAGCCAAGGTCTTTGACAAATATAGGGTGGAAGCGATGAAGAAAACATGTAAGCCGCCTAAGCATATAGGCGATGTGTATGCCGACCGTGATACAGGAAAAGAAGCATTCCGCAATGTTCGCTTCTCGGAAGATGCGCAGGGTGAACTATGGGTTTGGGCATTGCCGGAAATAGACCCCGATGAGATTGTTACCAATCGTTATCTTGTGGTCGTTGATATCGGTGGTCGTTCACATAAGGCAGACTGGTCTGTTATTGCTGTGTTCGACCGTCTCTTCATGCAGGAGGGAGGCAAACCTGTGGTTGTCGCTCAGTGGTACGGACATATAGACATTGACCTTCTCGCATGGAAAGCCGGACAGATTGCCGCATTCTACGACAACGCCCTCCTTGTTATTGAATCCAATACGCTTGAGACCCACGATAAGGAAAGGCAAGTGGACGGCGACCAGTCCCAGTTTGTCCTGAATCAGCTCGGAGGAGTATACGACAATCTATATGCACGTTCCTCCCCGGAAGATTCCATCGTGGAGGGTATGCCTGTAAAGTATGGATTCCATACCAATATAAACACAAAGCCGATGGTTATCACCACTCTCGTCAAAGTAGTCCGTGAGGCTTCCTATGTTGAGCGCGACGAGCGGTGTCTTGATGAATTTCTCACTTATGAAAAGAGACAGAACGGCTCTTTTGGCGCAGTAAAGGGAAAACATGATGACCTCCTGATGACCCGAGCCATCGGGCTTCACATCTGCTTCTTTGAGATGGAGATGCCAAAAATACTGCCGAGAAAAAAGAAAATAAGCAATCACCGACGTCCGGTATCCGCTGCATCAATTTAACAATATATATAGTTAGACACTATGAACATCTTTCAACTAATTGACAAAGTCACTCTGCATGGCAGAGAATTCTTCGCCTACCTCCGTCTCCGTGAGGCTGTCAGCAAAGCCGACGAGGCATATCGCCGGACAGGAAAACGCCACTACGTAATGCCATCTTTCGGAGGTGACCGTAAATTGCTCGTAATGGACCGCACTAACTTCCGTATCCTAAAGCGGAAAGGTTATATAACAGACAAGGCTCTCGTTCATGACATGATGCTGGAGTCGTTCTATTTCACTCCGCATCGTGACGGCTCCGGGTGGCTTAGTGAGAAAGACCGCCGTAAAAAGGTGCGTCAATATTTCTCTTGGTATGCCGCAGAAACCAAGGCGGCAAAGGAACGTAAATATGCTGCTAAAAAACGTAAAAAAGAAGAAAAGAGAAATGGGCAGATACAATGTAAAAAGTAAACAAGACCTTTCGGGAATTGCCACACTTACAAATGACTCTATAGCTATTGACAATATCCGTGCTTTGCAAAAACAACTTAAAAAGGAATGTGCGCAGATTACAGGAGTGCCTAAGTCGGCATTTTCTCCGATGAAATGAGATGAGAAATGGCGAATGATTCTAAATGTCATTCGCCATTTCTTTATGCCGCGTTCCTGTGTCCGGTCATTGCGTTGTATGCCATGTTGACTGCGCCCATGTTTGCACCTTGCTGAACCTGCTGTAATAGCTCCTGCGGCAGATTCCCTGGCGCCTGCCCCTGTTCCAATTGTTCCTTCTGACTTTGCAGAGACTGCAACAAATCGTCTCCAAACGGAAAATCGCCATGCTGAAGAAGCTGTTCGGTTGAGATTGCATGTGCTTGCCACAACTGCATGAGAATATCATTCGCCATCTGACGATAGGCCGGAGTTGCCGTACTCTCAATGATACTCAAGTCAAACATCACATCTCGTATCTTCTTCGGGTCATAAACAATCTGGACACCCGTCTTACCTGCAATATTGAATACCCGCTTCGTGTCATAAAACTGCTGGATATTCTTCACATCCTTATACGCCCCGTCCCTCACAAACGACGAATATGAATCAAGTATATCCAGAAGTGCCAATGTCGCATTCTGAGTCTCCTGATTATATTTGGCTGCACTCGTACCGGCATAACCCGGCTTCCCCTGCAATGCTCCATTCACACCGGATATTTCTTCAAAAAATTTCAATTGAAGATTAAGAAGTTCGACAATGCCGATATTGGTGCAATTGTTGGCGAGTTGTTGAGGTATCGGGACTCCCGGCTTAGGCTTGAAGAAGATTACACCGTTGGAGCGGCTCCATTCATCGGCTATATCTTCCATGCTCATACCGTCCGGTTCACTGCCTTCGGGGAACATAAGAACGCCTTTTGCGCTTGACTTCATTATCCAATCATACATCGTGATGAGACGATTGGTATATCGCTGTTGGTCGATAACGTCTGCAACGAAGGAATGGATTTCTCCGTCAATGAATGGGTAAGCCTTGAAAACGTATGGGTGGCTCTTATGCTCATAGGGAGTCTCACCCTCACGGAGTATGTCTCCGAATGGAGAAAGATAATAAAAGTACCAATAATTATCCATGAACCATGTCGCTTGAATGAGTGGAACTTCCTCTTCCGCCATGCCTTGTGCCAATCCTCTCTGTATTCGGTCATTGTTCACTTCCTCTACCATCTCATAATAGTCCTCGATTTCTATCTTATATACATCGCCATTATTATAGTCATGGCAGCGGTATCTCGGCTTTGTTTCCTTGCGCCATACTTCAATTACACGGCATCGGGTAGGATTGCTTGTGAAAAGGAAGTCTATATTTTCAAGTCGGCTGTATCCGAATTGCTCTCCAAATGTGCGCAGTATTCCACGATTATGAGCGAAACTATATATATTGCGGAAGTTCTTGACATCTTCCGGTGACTCTGCAAAACAAGCACATAATGCTTCAAAGCTGACATCATGTACTTCGCCAACCATACTGACATCCCAACCCCGGAAATCACGCATATTACTGTCAATAAAAAAATTCTTCGGATTCACATAATCCGTCCAACAGTCAAGCATATTATTCTGCCAGCCATACCATTTACGTTGCACGGCAAAACCGCTGATAAGATACTCCTCCATAGTCCTGGCATTCATCTCTGAATTCTGATTCAGCTGCATATTGTATTGAAGCACAGTGCTCATGGTTTCACCAAGTTTCTGCTCCTCCCGGTCTCTGGCAACACAAGTCGGCTCTTTGGATTGACTGCGATATACACCAAGCACCTGTTTCACCAATCGATGTATATGATTATTCACAAGCGGTATATTACCCTGCTCCTTGATATAATCCTCCTCTGTCATCTGCTTGCCGTCGACACACACTATATCACTCCACTGCTTGCCGAAAGTATAATTCTTATTACGCTCCCGTTCCCGGCGAAAACGGTCCATATTGCTCCAATAGCCCTGTGCCTCCATCAGAACATCAAAGGCTCTGCGGCTTCCGTTGTGGAACTTGGAGTAGGCTATGCTGTCATATTGTTCATCGTTTTTAGGACGAACACGACTCATGCGCAATATTTTATCTTTTTTGTTTCCTGCCATTGCTATAAAGATTTATGAGTGACGCAACCTTCAGCTCGCAATCAGCGCAGGGCGCTTGTCGGGCTTTCGGTCCGGTGCGCCTCTGGTTGCGTCTGATTGCAAAGATAATTCATCCATGCGTCACTCTACTGTTATCTATTTACTTACCGACATCGTGAAGTTCATCTACAAGTTCACGCATGGTTGAAAAGAGTTCTTCCTGCAACTCTTTTTTTGCTTCGGGATTGGTTTCCTCCTTTATTTCCTCTCGAATTGCATCTATATCCGGCTTATACTTTTCAAATATTTCAAAGCGTAGATATTCGGGAGAGTTGTAAAGAAAATCTACTCTTTCAGCGTAACCAAGTATTCCATCGTCTGCTGCATTTTCGTATTTCTTGCGCAGACGGTTGGTCTCCTCATACTCTGTCAAGTATTTGTAATACTCGTTTTGGAGTTTACGGTTTGCCGTGCGTTCGTCTCCGGATTTTATAACACGGTTGGCGAGAAGCATATTGCGCCATTCAAACTCTCGCGTACCTAAAGCTGTTTCGCCCATCTTCTTTAGTTTCCCGGTTGTGCTGACAGCACCGCCGAATGTTCCCGAAAGAAGATATTCAAGTTTAGCCGGATTGATGTCTATCGTCCCTTTTTTATAGTCATTGCCTCCACTTGTTTCATTGAGCCATCGTGTGAAAGCCACAAGATGTTGGTCTGCGCTCTGATATGCTTTCGTCCATTCTGGATCATTCTTGTTATAAGGGGTATCCTTATACACCGGAAGTCCTGTCCAGCCTTTGTTCAAGATATAGGCTTCGGTCATAGGCTTGAATGCACTTGGTATGAACGGAGATATGCCGCCTCCACCCTCAAGCATATCAAGAGGCATTACTTGGCTGATTTGTGATGCCATCTGACGAGTCAGTTCCGAATTACTGTATCGCTCGTTCCCACTGATTACTCCACAGGCAAGTTCTCCCATACCATATATGGCACGATATTCGATAGGAAGAGGAATAGTTATCCATTGTTCCCCTGCTTTGAAGCATATGTTACTGCGGCGCACATATTCCGGAAGATTGTAATATGCGTTCTTATCATCATCGTCACCGTCACCACCGCCAAGCATTTGAGCAAGAAGGGGAATGACATAGCCGAGTGTGAATAATGCAGTGGTACCCCCAATGGCTTTGCCCGGATTGCGCTTCCCTGCACGTCCGAAATTGGTCATGCCTTGAATACCTGCCTTCCAAAAGACGAAGGCTATTCGTCCGCCGCCTCCGAGATACGAGCCTAATTTGCCTAAGAATTTCTGTCCGGTTGCATTTACAAATTTGCCACCGCTACCTTTCTTGTTGAAATTCACACTCACTTCTTTTGCGTCATAGATGCTTCGGTCAAGTGTTCGACCCATCTCACGAGAGGTAAGGAAAGCTGCGAAACGTGCGCAGTTTTCGGCACTTCGATTCAGCAAATCAAGTTGCATACCTAATGCGTTCCATGCCTTGCGTCCGGTGCTACCTTGTTTCTTCAGTTCAGAAGCAATGGTTCGCTTGTGTCCCTCGATGTCTTTGACTGAGGTATAGCCTGTTTCTCCTCCATTCAACATAAATTCCTTGAACATCTTTTCAAGGTAATTACTGTCGCTGAGATTATCATTCTCCCATTTTGACAGTAGCCTACGGAGTGTAAGAGGATTGACCTTGCCAAAGTTTTTATGGAAGCGAAGGGCATATCGAGGATTCTCCTTGACCCATGTCATGCAGTTGGAGTAAAGCATATCTCGCATGAAGTTGCTGACAACGAAATCCGGGTTACGGGTAGTATAGAAAGCACTCAAATGACGGTTAACATATTCTCCGAGTTTAAGAATATTTCCTATGACACCGCCCATCTCCACGTTGGGGTTGGTAAGTCCGTTCAATGCCTGCGCCGCCCTTGGATTGCCGTTTATGGTTATGACATAAGTACGCCCGTTACGCTTTACCAATACTTGATGTTCGTTGAGGTTGCCACGCACGACCTTGTAAGGGATGTTTCTTGCGTCACCTCCCTTTTTATACTTGTCAGGTTCTGCTGTCCTCAGTGCTTCCATCTTTGCCTCAAACTTGGCTATCTCGCTCTCAACCTCAGCGTGGGTCATGTCCGGTTGCAGGTCTGCAAATACAGGCTCCCATTCGTTTGTGACATCATTGTGCTGTAGCCACATCTCATTGACGCTAACGAGGTCACTCGGATTACCATGCACGAAGTTGAGGAACCGCTGTTTCATGATGTTGCGGTTACCTTGACGGATTGCGTCATCTGCCATCATCGCAATGGTTGCGATTGGATCATCGGCTTTGCTCTCACGTCCCTCTGCTGTTTTGAACACACTTCCCATGAGTGGACCATCTTTACTTGTAAGATAGCCATAGACCTCATCGCTTGTAGTCTCGTCCCATCCGCGAAGAGGAATATAGAAATCATACATACCAAGAACCTTGTTGTAGGTATCCTCGCTGATTAGACCGCTGAGATAAATTTTTTCAAGAGTGGCATTTGTGGCTTTCTTCACATTATCCCACAACTCGGCAGTATCATGGTCTGATTCATAATCATCCACCATCTGCTGGGCAACGGTCTCGGCTACCTGCCAATCGTCCTCTCCGGTAAGACCACAGAGTCCGGCGAAATCACGCTCGGTATCTTCTCCGTTGGCGGCAGCTTCATTGCGCATATACTCATTACGTTCCAGACCATGCTTCGCCATCATGTAGTCCGTAAGGATACGACGGTCAAGCTCCTTGCTTCCGCAAAGTTTATGGATGCTATCAAGCAACGGCTTCATGAAACGACTGAAATACTGATGCTGTTCTCCATTGTTGGCACTGCTCATCCGGTTCTCATACAGGTATGCGTTCTCATACCCGGCAACATTCTCAATACGGGTATTGCTGCCAAGAATTGATTCATATAAGGTTTTGAGTCCAAGCATAGAATCCTGCGTTGCTTCACGAAATTGCCAGCTCCCACGGCTCAGCATCTTCTCATATACATCAGCCGCCAGTTTCCGGTCTCTTGGCGTGAAGTCCCCGTCACGGAATAGAACAGTATCTTCTCCTCCGTTGTTATTATTCTGCTCTCCGATAGTTGGATTCTCAAAATTTTCAACTATCTTTGTGGCATTATCCAAGTCAACATAGTCAAAGGCCACGGGATTCATTCGGAGCTTGGCTATGATGGCTTGGATTTCTTTTTTACCATCTACCCGAAGCAGTTTCCCTTCATTTATCCAGTTTATCCACTCATGATTATTCTTAGGGAACACATTCCTGATGCTGTTTATCTCCAATGTCACCCCCTTTACTGTCGGATTTATGGAGATTCCAACGAGAAATTGACGCCCTCCATCCTCTATTCCTATTATCAGATTCTGTGCTTTCCCCTTGTCGCCATATGAAAATATAGCCCAAGGCTTTTGGATGGCATTCACAAGATTTCTTACTGACGACAAATCATAAGCATGCCTCTCAAGATTCGATTTCACATTCAGCACTGATGCTGACAACCTTATTGGCAGACGAGCTATACCGGTTGACAGCAACTCCTTGCTCGGCATACCCATATTATAAACATGCCCTGCTGGTAAGGTCCCGTCAATCTGCATTTCAAGTTCCCTGTTAAACCGTTCGTTCAGCTCATACAGTTCTCCTGCCTCCGCCACTTTTCTCTCCGTAGCATCTTCTCTATGTCCGTATTCTCCCACTTGCAGCTTATACTGCATGGCCACATCCTCCGCTTCCCATTCAAAGGCACGGTAACGACCGGGATTAGCCAAGTTCTGATAACTACGCCAAAGGATATACCGAAGTTCATTGTCTCCGATGCTTCCGGGTTTTATGTGCTTGAACCCTGCCTTGAAAAGCATATCAATGAAGAATCGCTTGATTTTGTCAAACCATCCACTGACACGTTCCTCTGCCCGGTCAAACTCTGTCTCCTCGGCAAGTCCGGCAAGATATTCCTCAGTAGCAACTCGCCTGTTCCAACCGTTACGGGATGCCAACAGGTCTATCTGCTCCTTGATGCCATTGTCGGCGGCTTCATATACCTTATCAAGAAATTCGTCAAAATGTTCGCCAAGCAACTGACGCAAACCATGATGTGCGACTGCCTCATGGAGTATGGTAGCCTCCATGTCTGCCGCTGAATTATGATTGCCGACAACAACAGTGATTTTCCCGGTCTTGGTATCATACCATCCTTTGGCTCTCTGCTTCTTGCCTTTTAGGGAAGAAGCGTCTTCAATGACTTCGATGTCTATGCCAAGAACGGAAGATAGAGATTTGGCACGGTCTCGCATACGTTTACGCTCTCTTTCAGCAAATTGTTTCTGCTGTCGTTTCGTCCGGATGCTTTCACCCCAAGCCTTGCTCCACGGGTCATTCTCCATAGAAACCTCAGCATCCGAGTATGCGCCATATCCGTCACGCTCTCTTTGGGCAAACTGTGAGTTGAGTTCATTAATCTGCTCATCTGTTATTGCTCCGGTTTGACGTTTCTGAGGTTCATATCCTATACCTGTCTGCTTTGGAGGCTCCTCTTCACGAATGCGAAATCTGAGGTCACTATCGTCTTCAACATTGCGCTGAGAAGAATCGGTGGTTTCTGTCAACTTTGATTCCTCCAACACTGTCAGATTGAAAGGCGCACGGCTGAGCATATCAACAACTTTGGCAAGATTTTCCGGCAGGATATATCCTATCATATAGTTGCCCTTGCTGTTGAAATTATGACCGTCAATGAGCTTCAATAAATCCGTGTGCATGGAGTAGATTCCTCCGCGTTGCTTTGACTTCGGTACTTTAAGCTCATACTCGCCCCGGTGCTTCCAATCAAAATCAACTCTCTCAATCTGCACGTCTCCATTCTCACTGACAACTGTTATGCCGTCCTGTATCTGTTTCAGACGTGAGCGCAAAGGTACACTGCTGCGGAGGTCGGTAGGCTTGAAGTTTTCACTCATGAGAATGCCCTGCCGGGTATTGCCGTCATTGGTGGAGAAACTAATAAGGTTGCCCTTAGTCTTTTCTCCCTTTTCAGTGTCAACGAGTGCTTGAAGTAGATTGCCTGTGATGATATGGCGTGTCTGACGTGTTTTGGTGGGAACCTTACTGTCCCAATTATCCATTGAGATAGCATTGATCTCCTTTGGCGAATATCGGAGTGCTGTATCAGTGCATCGTATAATAGTTTCTATGGCCTTATCGTTAAGGGCAAGTTCTACCTTTCTTCTTCCGTCAAGTGTGGCGAATATGGCGGTCGATGAACCAAGGGTGTAACTCTTATTGAACTTGAAGCCAACGAATGTGCCGAAAGTCTGAGTGAACATATCGGCGGTAGCCTGTTTCAAGTCCTGCGGAACTACATAGATGTGTCCGGCTCTCAGTCTGCCGAGAAGATGCGTGATTTGGTCGCGGACGTTGTTTATTTCCTCACGCCGCCTATACTGCTTCATTTCCTCTTTGTCCTGCGCTTCCTTGGCTACAACATCTGCGAGAGCTTCTATCTCTTGGTCGCTGAATGTGTTTTCCCCTTTGGCGCGTGCCTTGATAGCGTCCTTGACGGATTTCTCCCTGGCTTTGGAAACTCGCGATTCTCCGGTTTCCTTCATCTTTGCGACTGCATCATCAGCTTTGGCACTGAAGAAATTATTGACTTCTTCAATCTTCTTGTCGGCATAACGGCCCCAATTAAGTTCACCATCCTTCATGCCATAGCGCGTTTGGTCGTACTCGGCAGCGGTGGTTATCTTATCGCCCATGAGTTTACGGGTCATATCCTCTATCTCTGTGCGCTTCATAGGCTTTTTAAGCACGTCAACTTCCACTTCTTCAACATAAGTGTTGTCAGCGAAAGCGTTGCCGCTGCCGGGGTTCTCTCCATTATGCCATATTTGTTTGCTCTTGGTCTCGGCTCTCAATGGCATTGTGGTGATTTCAAGGTCATTCTCTCCTGCGTCGTCAAGAAGCTGTATCTTCACTTTATACGCCTCTGTAATCTCTTTGAAGATTTCGTCCTGTTCCTCCACAGAAAGGAAGGCAAGATAGCGGGAGATTTCTCCTGCACAGTCTGACTTTTGGGAGGAGTCCTCTTTTTCAGATGTGCGGGCTGCTCCGTCCTCGTCTTTATCCTGTAGCATTTTAAGAGGGTCTCCAAGACGGTCTGAAAGTTCCGGATGCTCTTTCATGTATTCCCATACCACTTCATCACCGTACTTGTTGAGGTAATCAACAATCTCCATTTCATTAAACTTCGATTTCTGCGATGATGTGGTGTTGGCGTCGAGACTTTTCAACTTAGCCTTAAACATCATTTGGATTCTCTGCTCTGCCGGAATCGTGGACATGATGTATTCATATCGACCTCTGACTACCTGTCCGCTTCGGTCGATACGTCCTCTCATCTGAACCTCATCGTTGATGTCGCTTTGGAATTGAGCGAATACCATGACACGCTGACGCTGATCCTCAAACTTGCTTGAGGCGTGAAGGGAGATTCCTGTAGAACCGGATTTATTTATCATGAGTACATCGAGCTTCCCGGCATTGAAGTCGCGCATGGCGGCTTTCTTGTCGCGGTCTTTCCTGCCCTCTACAATGTAGCGTCCATCTTCAGTGCGGTTCAGCTGTGTGGTACGTCCTGTTATTTCGGCTACTGTGTATCCTGCCTCCTCTATCTTCATGCGTATGGCATCCATAGGAGAGATAGGCAGGTCTGCGCTGAGGTTCATGATTTTTCCCTTGATGGCATTGTATGCAGCCTGTCCCTCCGGCGATAGCTGCCCCACTGTAATTTGACCTCCCTCACTGTTCTGGTCTGCATCATTTTCGGTAAATCGCATAACTCCATCGAGTGCCCTCATCAAAGTAAGAGAGAAGTTTGGCACTTCGTCCATGGCTACACCTTTCGGTGCAGAGGCAAGAAATCCCTCCATTGTATTGGTGAAGCTGATTACAGGCTTGAATCCGTTGCTGAGATTTTCTATTACCCGGTCTGCCACTGCATCTACTTTGAGGGCGAAGAGTAACTGATTGACGAGATTATACATCTTGGAGGCAAAAGGAGTATTCCTTACGCCCATATCCTTAGTGCCTTGTGTCTGTCCTACGGTGCCTCCCGTCTCGGCAGCATCTTCATTCATGCCGTCTATGATAGGCTTGATGAAGTCATTTTGGAAATTCCGGATACTGTTGAAGATGTTGGCTACCTCGTTAAACTGCTCTCTCTGCTTGCGGTCCGTCTCTTCCTCTACGCTGAGCCAATCAATGGTGACACCCTCAAAACTGCGCTCCCTGCGTATCATCTGACCGGACTCCACCAACTGCTTTGACATGATTTCCTGCAAGGTCACGCCCCCTTTGGCTATAGCCTCAATAAGTTCGTTGGCGTTCACTCCGGCTTCCGATATTGCCGTGCGCTGTGCATAGATGGGCATGTTGCCAGCTCTCTTTGCAAAGGTAGCAGACATAAACGTTACACCATACGCATTAGAGGTAAGCATCTGCATGTAACGTCCGCTTCCGCTGTCACCACCGACAGTATGACTCTCGTCAAGTATGACAATATTACCCTGACCCGGAGCAGTCCCCATAGCCAGTCGCGCAAGTACATTTCTTCTTTCCTGACCTTTCCGGTCATTAGCTGTCTCGCTCTTTCCCTTACCGTATTTTTTAGGGACGGTCACCCATCCATCTTCCTTGGGTTCATAATCAAGATTACCATTCTGGATCTGGCTGTATGTGGTTATCACATAGTCGTATCCTTTCGGTAATCGGCCGTTCTTCATGATATACTTGAAGACCATTGCCCTTTCCAGCTTTGTAGGAAGTTTATGAATCACATTACCGTTGAAATCTCTGATATATGGCGTATGCTCCTTATCATCCGTAGCAATGATGAACGGTCGGAGCTCACTGCTCCCGATATCCGCAAGGTCTCGGTAGTTATCTGTGAAAAGAGTTGGTTTTTGTGTGAAGTAAATCGGGCATCTGCCTTGCCTTACTCCATAACGGATTAGGGCTGCTCCCTGTCTCCCTTTGCCTACACCTGTCATATCGCCGATGATAAAGGCGTTCCCTTTATTCATCTGATGTATGGCGAGTGCTACACTGTCTATCTGCTCGGCTGCAAGGTAACTGTAAAGTTCCTCCTTGCTTGAATAGCCAAGTTCATCTACAAGGAATTGGTCAACATCTCCAATCTCGGCAAGGCTTCTCTGCAATACCTCTGCCTGTGCCGCAGGTACGACCGACAGCAATGTGAAGCCGTTGTCGCTTTGGTTGGGATATGGGACTTTCTCTGTGGTAAGGTCAGGCTTTACTGCCAGTCGCTCTCCGTTGCTGTTAGGTCGAGAAGAAGCTGCGTCACGTCCGTTGCCTCCACTTCTTCCTCCGTCATTTTGTGGGCTTCCACTTCCATTGCTTCCGGACGCTGAGGATTGAGGTCTCTGAACATTGTCAGTGCCTCCTGCATTTCCTGCGTCTCCATTATCCACTCCAACAGGTCTGCTTCCTCCATTTCCGGATGAAGGTTGCTCGATATTGGACCCGGATGCACTTCCGCTTCCATAGCCTGTTGTGTCGGGTCGTTCCCTTGCTCCTTTGTTCGGGTTATTGCCTCCGCTACGAACAGGCGTACTCGTTCCTCCGTCAGCGGTTGACTCTGCTTCGGGCTGCACATCGGCAGGCTTATTCCCCATTTGGAAAACTTGCTGTATATCATCTTGTACTCGTTTGTAAAGTTCATCGAATGTTGTTACCTGTTCAGCGCGGGCTTTCGACTTTACAGGAGGATAGACACGCGAAAATTCCCCTGTCTTCCGTCCGTTTATCAATATCATACGCACGTCATAGCCTGTGCCGTTTCGCGCATAGAGTGCCTTGCCGCTTATATTGATAACGTCAGATACATTATAGTGGCTGTAAAGATAACCAAAAAATGCCGCATCTTTCGGATTCATCGACCCGTTTGTGCGATAACTTGTGTTGCCACCTATGATTATGGCGGCTCGTCCTCCGTCTTTCATGGAGTCGAGGGCGTTTATAGCCATCTGTCCCTCAAGGGAGGAAATCTTGAATACTCCGTCATATACCTTTTCGGTCACGCTCCCGAAAGGTGGATTGGTAAGAACACCGTCAACTTTCTCCCCCTCGAATGGCAGGAGTCCGTTCTGTGCCGTAACTGTGCCGTAGCCAAGTGTACGGAGGTTTTCAAGCCTACGCTCGTCTATGTCGTTCACATGGACGGTGGCGGGATTGAACATGATTGTCAATGCTCCGTTCCCTGCGCTCGGTTCAAGAATGCTCTTTGCATCATTCTTGGCATTGACAAACTGACCCATGACGTAGCCGAAAGGCGTAGGGGTGCTGTACTGCTGTTTTATCAACCTTTCGCTGTCTCTTGCATTGAGGCTTGGCTGCATATTATAGTAAGCCACTACTCGGTCATATCCCTTGCGCGGGTCAAGTTGACAGGTCTTTGCAGCCGTGCGCGTCAGTATGGTCATGGCTCTCTCTACAAGTTCCTGCAAGTCGGTTGCGGATATGTCCGCGAGAAGAGAGTAGTTTTCAAGCATTCCCCTGATGTCGCGCATAGTGAGTGTAACCTTTTCATCGCCTCGCTCCCTCATGTCTGTGCGCTTCATGATTTCAATAACAATATCATCTACCAAATCTCGCTCCTGTCTTGTGCGCTCCTGGTAGTCTGCCGAGTCTCCCGAAAGTTCTGCCTCCGGCTTCGGTTCGGGTGGAGTGGTATCATCGATTATGTCATTGATTATCTGCTCCTCTTCCTCCTCGAAGAGGTCGAGCTGTCCGGTGGTCGGCTTCTGCTCGGCAGGTTTGGACTTGGATGGCTTCTTCTTTCCCGGCTTTGTAGGCTTATCGTCTATTGGAGGATAGACACCGGGGATGAAATCACCCTCTGTTACTTCAATCTCCGTTCCACCTTCGTTAATTGTCTGTGAGGTGCTTCCGTCCGGATTCTGCCTTATGGAGTCCTTGATGGTGTTGACGGCATCTTCCAGATGCTGTTGACTCGCTTCTTCTGCGACAACATTCTCAGCGGTAGCCATAGCATCGACATTGGGTTTCCCGAAGTTGGCGGTATCAAACTTCATTACCTCGTCAAATGGTGTAAGCTCGTCTGCCCATTCGCTCTCCATGACTTCTTCTGTAGATCGAGTGAAGTTGTATAGGGATTTCAGATGAGGCCGTATCGCATCACCGAGTTCCTCTATCATAGCGGTGGCATACTCGGCAAACTTCCTCACGCCGTGTTTCATCATGAGGTAACTCATCTTCCCTCCAGCATAGAGTAGCTCCGGAGGGAAACCCATGTTGAGCTGTCCGAGTCCGTTGCGGAGAATGTTTCTCAGTCGCTCGAATTCCTCAGCGTCTTCCTCGTCCACCCACTTGCTCGGCTTCTTCTCCGGCTTAGCCTCTGCGTCAGCAGGTTTATCGGCAGGTGAAGAGGAAATTTCCGTTTCTGCGGGTTTTATTGCCGATTCAATGTCGCTTAGGCTGACAGGAGCGTCAGCGGTAGAAGTCGCATTGATGTTCATGACGGAAGCGGCAAATTCCTCCGCGTCCTCTCGGCTGCGCAGCATGTATCCTCCTGTCTCGCGGTCTGGCCAACCCTTCTTCTCCTTTGCCATGGCGCGGATTCTTTTCTGCTCCTCTTTTGAGAAGTCCCGGTCAAAGGTTACAAGATGGGTGTCGAGCGTCTTACCCTGCTTGTTGGTGTAGGGCTTTGACACTATGGTGTAGCCTTCTGTTGAGGTTGAGGTGGTTTGTTCCTGTGCCGGGGTTGCCTCCTCATGTTGGTTGGCGGCATTCTCCTCAGCTATGGCGTTGAGGATTTTTCCTGCCCGGTTGTAGCCGATCCTGAAATAGCGCATGACTGCGCTTCGTGATGCTTCATCCGGCTCTAATCCTTTCTTGCCGAGCCACTGCCTTACCTCATCGTGAAGTTCGTCCTTGCCTCCCTCATGTGATTCTTCGATGTGTACGCTCTTGTATTCTTTGAAAGGCTTCTGCTTGCGGTGTGAGGATTCAATCCATTTCTCAAAGTCCTCTATGCTGACGGTAGAGAAAACGAGCCTGCGTCCTTTCTCCCATCCATCCTCATAGTTGGATAGATAGGCTTGTATGGCATCCACTTTGTCATTGAAGCCAAGCATAACCTTATGCTCATCGAATGAGCCATCGGGATTATATTGGTCAACGACAAACACCTTCCTGCCGTTCCATCCGTCTATGTCGGAAGAAATATAAACGTCAATATGATCACCGTCCACACCTTTAGTGCCAAGGATATAGCCGTAGGTGTGGGTCATGGTGGTTTCCCATTTCTTGCCGTCCGGGTCTGTGCCGCTGCGCTTTGAGCCTTTCGGATTCTCGATGGTCACGTCAAATGTTCCCACTTGCACATGACCCTTCTTGTAATTCCCGGCTTTCTTCTGCCCATCGGTCGGAGTGGTGTTCACCTCAGCTTCCGCTTCGGCTACCTGTTCTCCTATCGTAGCAGGTCGTGAGCTGTCTATATAAGATATTACCTCTCGGAGGTCTCCGAATGCCTTGCCGTCATACTCAAATATTGAGCCTGTATAATCCCCCTTGTCATTAGGAGCATCGACCTGTGTCACATTATGAATGCCGTCAATGACAACAGTGCGTTTGAGGGTCGGAGTGTAACCACCTTCCTCAGTCCAGTCATCATCCTTAACCTCAATGCGAGAGTTAAGCGCATCCTCTTCCGATGCAATCTCAGCCTCCTCAGCTATTCCTTCATCTCCGCGCTCTCCTCCTTCTCCGAGTTCTCTGCGCTCTCTGCGCTCTCCTCCCTGAAGGCCTCCCTTAGTATCGACGACAGTTTCTTGTACGCGCGGCCATTGAGCGCGTGTATATTCTTGTACTGCTTCACTTTCGGCAACTCTTCCGGGGTATTCTTCTGTTGACTCATATCGTTCACCTACTGGTTGTCCTCCGGCTTCTGATTCCCATCCGGACTCTCTGCGCTCTCCGGATGCTCCTCCTGATATCTCATGTGGTTCTCTTTCACGCGATCCATTATCTTCTTGTACGCGCGACCATTGAACGCGTGAATTGTCGTGTACTGCTTCACCTTTATCGGTTCTTCCTGCTGGCTCATATAATTTACTTAAAATCTTATCTTCAAGATAACGGAGTGTCGGTTCATCAAGCGATTTCTTTATCTTAGTTAATACCTTATTATACAGTTCTACATATTGAAGAGAGTATGCCAGAAATTCCTCCTCAGCCTTATCCTCAGCATATAAATCCTGAATATCGGCATACATTCCTCCGAAGACACCATTTGTATAAGGCAGAGCGCTAATCTGACCCGCATACGCCTCCAGAAACTCACGGCAATCATCACCAAGCATATCAACCACCGCATGCACATTCTCATGCAGAAGCACTCCGCTCAACGATTCATCACCATTCTTCCCCGCAAAGATATAGATTTTTTTATCACCGCGACTATATATAGCCCATGTTTCACCATCTTCGTAAGCATCAACAATATCCGCTCTCGAATTCTCCGGTAGCGACTCAATATCACGGACATCGCCAATAACACCCACATCGCAGCTCCACCGCCTCGACAGATAATCCTCTACATCGCGCCGGTCACGCTCTCCGAGCTTCGCCAAATCATCCGCCGAAATCCTGACGCCCGCATCTACAACACCCCCACCAGGGCCATCTAACCCTCGGGATGCGCCTTCAGGTAAGCCTCCCGACGTATCACGCAACGCATAGCCAGCTCCGCCTGATACCTCTTGTCCGACAACATTGCTCGGCGCTCCTCCGGCTTCACCAGATTTCGTTCCAGACAAAACTTCAACGCCTCCGTCATCAGCTGCGACTTCTCTTTCGCCGACAGCCTCTTCATTGCTTCTAAGTCCATATCTTTGCTGATTTACTAATTCATCCGCAATATTACCATAAAATTCCTGTTCATCAAAATTCCGGAAAGCATTTTCCATCTCGACAAGCATCTGCCCCTCATAAGCCTCATACTCATCATAGCCCATATGATATGCCTCCTGATAATGCTCTTCCCGCTGCTCGGCCTCATAAGCATCAAACTCAGCCGCAACACGTGTGGCACGGGCAATACGATTATTGGCTATATAGTTGAGTATATCTCCCATCGTACGCGCCTCACCGATACGTTCAATCAGTGCATCTCGTGCCGACTTGTTGTCATACGCCACGCCAAACACATCACATGCCTCCTTAAACAAATCCTCCGAAAGCCGATCAAGAGAGATGCCACCCTTTTCTGCCGAAGCAAATAGCCCGAACAACTTCCTGCGCTCTCCCTCTCCAAAACCGGTATGACTCGCAACGCCATATTTAATTCTGACACCACCCCTCTTAGTGTCGCTCCAAATCACCTTATGACGCGAAAGAAGCCACGACGCAACCTCGTCAATCGACTGTGGATTCATATCCTTAAGCACCTCGACCGCCTCCGGCACATGGCGCACCGATTCCGCAGTATCACGCAGTCTCTTATCAAGCCCGCGCTTCTCAGCCTCCCAACGCTCTGCTTCCTCACGCTCCTCACGTTCCTGCTCAGCCTTGATACGAGCCTCCTCTGCACGTTTGCGCATTTCTGCACTTCGGACGGCATCCGCCTCTGCCTGTCTGCGCTGTTTAGTCCCTGCAACCTTTTTCCAATGGTCGAGTGCAGTCCTGGCACGGTCTATATTGGCTATGCGTTCACTGTCGGCGGCAATAAACTCGTCAAGGTCTGTCGTGGGTTGGGTCTTTACTTTCTCTGCTTTCTTCAGTTCCGCTTCTGATGCGGCTACCATATTTTCAGCGAAAGACTGTGCCATTGCTTCATTGGAGGTTTTCTCAACAATGGCATCCCATGCAGTATCTGCGTCAACTGCTCCGAAATCCGGTTTACCCTTCTCATTGAGTGGCACACGGGACAATGCAGACTGCTTATGTTCCTCGCTCCGGCTCTGCTCCTGTTGAGGTTCATCCCAAATGATATTCCCGTTTTCGTCAGTCCTGCTGTTAATCAATGCCGGGTCAATGGGAATGAAACCGTCATCGGCTGTCTGTTGTACGTTTTCTACAGAATTTTCAGTTTTGGGAACGGTTTCCGAGGCTAAATCACGATTTTCCGTGGGAATTTCGGTGTTTTCGTCAGAATTGGGAACGGTTTCTGCATTTTCGGTAACGACAGGTTGAACTTCCTGCTGAGGTGTATCCGCCCTTTTCAGTATAGGATGATCAACATACATCGTACCGTCTTCCCAATGGATATTAAATTTGGAAAGACCGAGTGCCTCCATGTAGGGGATAAGACGTGATGCAGCTTCCCTATATTCTTCACTTGATACCCTTGCAGGGTCAATGCTTCCCGGCTCATAATCGGAAAGACCAAGCGTGTTGTCTCTTGCCATCATGTTCACGGCAACTTCGGTTGTGACGATGTTGCCCTGTTCATCATATTGCAGCTCATATCCATGCTTCAACTGATTGGCGAGGTTACGCAGTCCGTCAGTCGAAACACTTGTGTGTTCTGTCAGTTCATGTCCGGCAGGAAGGAGTTCCTGAGCAGTCAGCATCATATCTCGGTGATTCTCCCTTATGCCACTGCCGTTTTGAAATTTGGCACTCCATCGGTTGGTTGGATTTCCCTGCTCGTCATACTCACGGAAGTAGCCGACATAGTTATTGTCATCAATAGCGGCAATGACAACTGCATCGTTCCCATTCTCGTCTTGATACAACGTGCCGCCTGTGCCATTCTCGCTTTCGATATAGCGTGTGGCTCTGACAGGACGGTTATCATACGGCGTTTTATAATCATCGGGCATGAGGTCAGTCCGGCGGTTAGGATTGCTCAGTCCCGATTGGTCTGCCTGCCGTACCGCTTCGTCCTCAGCGGCTCTCTGCGCTTGCCGTTCATTGTCAAACTGCTCTACTCTCCGAGTGTTGGCGGCATCAACCCACTGTTGTAGGTCTGACGTGGCTACGGACTGAATCGTTCCGTCCGGATACTGAATGTCGACATAGCCGTCAAGGGGAATACCGTTCTCGTCAGTGGGTTGTCCGAGTATGGCAATATCTTCCGGATTGCCGTCAATGTCAAGGACAGAATATGACTCGCCGGGCGTGAAAGAAAGAACACCGTCTATATTGTTGGCGGCGGCAACGGCTATTTCATCAATGATTTGTTTGCGTGCAGCTTCTTTTTCGGTCTCGGCATCAACCGCTTCATCCACACTGTGAAACTGCGTAGGGTCGGCAAACTCCACTTTACCCGTCTCGGCATCACGGATTATAATGCTCTCGCTTGAATTGTTGGTATCAACACCAGTACCGTCCTCAAACATGGCTACAGTGCCATTGACAATATACACCCTGCGGTCATCCGCTTTCATAGTAGCAGGTTGTATCATGCCCGTCTCCCGGTTGATGCGACTGTCAATCATGGCATTGCTTTGGGCGATACGTCCATCCACATCGTCACGCACCCGCTGTATCATGCCGTCATATACCGCCTTCGCATTGACATAATCAGATGCGATGTGTCTGAGTTCCGGGTCATGAGTGACGGACAATGCTCCTATGGGGTCGTTGTCGAAGTCCTGTACTAAATCTTCAGACAATGCCGATGCAAGACGCCCTCGCTGTAAGTCAAGCATCTTTTTTGCATCGTTCATTTCCTGCGGAGTGGAAGCGGTATAGCCGTCCATGTAACTCTCATTGGCTGCTGCTTCATCTTCCGACATTTCACCTCCACGCTGACGGGCCACGCTTGCGAGGTTGAAGCCACGAAGATTCAGAGAGGCTTCCATATAGTTCATGGCGGCAGTTCTCTGTTCATCGGTCAATGTCGGGTCTGCGACAATAGCCTCTGCCATTTCGCCGATTTTGTCATTGGTTGTGCCGTCAATGCGTTCTCTCCAACCATTCCATATTTCTGGAGTGAAAATTTCGGATGCTCGTGTATCGGTTTTGTTCACACGGTGTTTCATTGAACCATATGCGGCCGCAGATATGGAATACTTTCCTGCACCCATAAGTCCCATGGAAAGAGCCATGCCTCCCCAAATATCACCGTGGAACTGTCCGTCAAGAAAAAGATTTGTCCGTGATCCATCCGGATTCTGTTTGTAGGCATCATCAAGATTGAGCATCGTGCGCCACAACTGACCGTAATATTCTTCACCTACCTCACCGAAATAGTCAGATACTCCAAGTTGATTGAGGTGCTTCTGCATTGTTCCGGCAATACCTGCAAGCTCGCTGTTGCTTGCTTTGGTGAGTATTCCGCTGAGACGCTTTGCTCCGAATGTATCAGCGAGTTTCCCGACGGTCTTTAACGACAGCACACCCTCAAGGTGTGTGCCAAACATTTCCGAATAGTTCTCAATAATTGCATTGGCTTCACCCTGCCATACTGCGCTTCCCCAAGTCTTGTCATTGGAGAAGTCGTATGTACCATCGTCACGGATGACAACATCTCCAAGTTTGCGGTCAATGATGTCAGATGCTGTCTTCATGCCCTGCACTGTATTGGTCATGAGTGGAGCACGGTAGAGCAAATCTTCGGGCATTGCTCCCAGTGCCTTTGTTGTCCACTGCACAGCCTTGTTTCTTGCAATCTTTGGAGCTGCTTTGTGGAGACTACGCAACAGGACGGCATCAAGATTTCTTGTGACCATAGATGTGCCACCTTTTGCACCGCCCATGATGGCAAAGTCAAGCATGAATGGCAACATTTCGCCCGTCATGACACCGGCCCGGTTCCAAAACGAATCATTTTGTCCGTATGCTGACTGTGCCTGTTGAGCCTCGTATGTCTGCTCCAACATGATTTGCTCAGCCTCTTTCTGTGCATCGGTCTTTGCCGGACGGTTGGGTGACGGTTTAGAAGTGGCATCAAGCATTGTCATAGCATCCATCAATCCGCTATAACCGAAGTCCCATGTCTTTATATCACCGACAACTTCACCGAAGCCCCTCCAAAAGCCAACATCTTTGCCGTCCTGTCGGTCGCTTTCGTGCTGAAGAGTTTGGACACGCTTCTCTGCTTGATGGATAGCAGCGGTCAATGCCCGATATTCCGGGTCTGACTGAATGGATGGCACATAGGTCTGTGCGCCAAGGACAGCGGCAAGAGGTGCTTTATTATTTTTTTGGTCTTCTGCGCATTTGTCATGAATGGCTTTCACTCGTTCCTCCCTTTTACGGAGGAGGTCTGACAGGTCTCTACCTGCACGGCGAAGTTGTCCGGATACGGTCATGTTGTCCACATAATCGTTGTAGGCTCTCGTTTCACGCTCTGCGGCAAACTTGTCGGCTGTGGCTGTTCCTGTCGGAGTGAGATATGTCTGCTCAATCTTCCCGGCGTCTTCGTTGTAGCGCATATCTCCCTTGACAGGCTTATTCCCGGAGAAAGCTCCGCCACGATTGTAATACTCAGAGGTGTTTTTCAATCGCTCCATTGAAGCATCCGTGTGCGCCTTGAAACTGTTCAGTGACGATTGAACAGACCCCATCATAAACGCTTTCTGCATTGGGGTCGGCTTCCATGCTTCCTGTTGCTCCACAGAAGAACCGACCTCTCCCGCCTCCGAAACATCAGTCACATCCGTATAAGAAGCCACCGCACCCTTTTCATACGACCACTTGGGAAACCGATTCTTGAACCTCCCTACCTTTGACACAGGAATCTCATATCCCTTTCCCGAGGCATTGTCATATATATCAACTGTAGCATCCGGATACACACTCTCAAATTTCGAAACCTTATCCTTCGGAATATCATATTTCTTACCGTTTACTCTATATATTGGCATAGCTATTTCTTCTTTTCGTGTTGTGAAAACTCATCAGTCCCCTCTACTTCATATTGAGAAAACTCATCATTCTGCGCATTCTTTCTCTTTGCAGCCTCACGCTCTATGTCGGCTGCAATGTCCTTGACAGGGCGTTGGATGGTGCGTTGCTTCTTAGGTTCGCCTTTGTGGTTACGTTCCGTAACCTGTACTTCGGTAGTAGGCACACCATAGTCGGGAGCAAGACGCATGACAGCACGGCCGTAGTCCTTGTCATCGCCGAAACGCATAGGCTCATCATCTTCAAGTTGGAGTGTGGGACCGGCTTTACCCTTACCCCTGCTTCCGCCATTGTCGTAATACCTCGCTCTTGAATAGGATGCGGAGGCTGATGCTTTCGATGCTCCTGCTGCGGCATCTTTCTGACGTACACCTGCACGGAGGTTTTCTTGCTTCAGCGTCTCGGTCTCCTCAGCAAACTGTGCTGCTATGCGCTCCTGTTCTGCCTTATACTCGGCTGCTGTAATCTGGTGACGCTTCAACTGTTCGTTGAGGTCAGCCATAGCCTTATCCTGTGCTGCTTTTATCTCATAGCGTTCATCCGCAATCCGCTCACGCTCTAAAGTATGCCGCCAATTCCTTTCTTCACGGTCTCCTGCCTCATCCATGGCCAAGGCACGGAGATAGCCGTCAGAATATGCCCTGCGGTTGGCTTCACGCTCCAATCTGAGTCTATCCCACCGTTCACGCGCTTTAGCCGACATTCCTTTGGATGGATCATAAGCATTGGGCGCATACTGAGTGGTGAAGAAAAGGTTAGACAGGGCAGAAATGCCGTCACCGACAGCGGCAAGAACCGCCTCACGTTTTTCTCGCTTCTCCCGTTTGGCACGTTCCTCAGCCGTTTCCGGCTTCTTAGGATTGAGTGCCTCAAACATTTCGACATAGCTCAGACGCTTTTTCTCCTCGGTCTGCTCTTGACGCTTCGCTTGTGGCTGACCGTCAGTTCCGGGTGTTTGCTTGGTTTCCTGGAGGGGTGCGGCTGTCGGCTGTGCCACTGGCTTAGAACCTACAGTGTTCTCTGCTCCCTTCAACTGACCGTCAATAGGAGGTGGGGAAACCTGCACAGGCTTCGGTTTCACAGTGGGTGTTCCACCGCTTAAAATATCATCGAGTGCCGCCATATCAAAGTATTCCCGCTATGTCAGACCCTGCCTGAGCCACACCCCCTATAGCCTGGGCCGTACTCTTAGCCTTATTTATCTCCATCTCATTGAGCTGCTGCTGCAAAGCCTCATCCTTCGCCTGATACTGCGCCTCGATCGAGTCCTTTCGCCTCTCGGCATTGACGGCGATGGTTGCGGTGGCATCTGCGAGAGCCTGATTGTTTGCCGCTTTTGCCGCCGCCACACTTTCTTCTGTACCACCCATGACCGCCTGTGCGCCCGCTGCCTGTCGGTTACGGTTTCGGATGGATTCTTCAGTCCTTGTCAAAATAGCCTGTGCATCGGCCCGCTGTGTTGCGTCCTCGTTATACCTGCGGTCATACCAGTCCTGATTACGCCGACGCTGCTCACTCAGATTATTCTTCACACTCTTCATAGCCTTCGAAGCCGCGATGCCGCCGAAGATACCCCCGACCGCACCAAGTCCCGCACCGATTGCGCCTCCCAAAAGTCCCATTGTTATACGCTGTGATGTTAAAGATAAAATATTAAGGCTAAGGTAACACCTTATCTTTGCTATCATATTTTATCTTTAACCACATGTGATTTTATCATGGCATTAGGCAAGAAAACAGGCGGCCGGCAAAAAGGCACGCCCAACAAAGAAAATCCCCTCAAAGGCTATCTTCGCGCCCATAGCCTCGCATACTTTGAGCCGCGTGTACAGACCGACCCTATAACCGGAGGGTCACGTGAAATCCAGCGTCAACGCCTCGTTCAAGACGAAGAAGGCAACGTCTATAAAGTCATCGACCTCATCCCCCTCACCGACCATACCTCCGGCCTTCCACTCACTATCTCCGACTTCGAGGCCGACATGATTGCACTCAGTCCCAACGAGCGCGTCAACGCAGAGCTGCGCCTGCTTGAGTTCCACACACCGAAAATGAAAGCCGTTGAGGTCGATATGGACGTTCGCGGTTCAGTCACCACTATAGAGGACCGGTTACGCGAACTCTGCGGAGAAACTGACGAGGACGACGACTGACACGCCCCCACTTCTATCTAATCCATCTACTTTTAGAACATTAATGTAACATTAATCCCTATAAATGTACATTTATTCCCATAATTGTACATTTATCCCCATAAATGTACAATTAATCCCCATTACTGCACATTCTTGTACAATAATCCATTTTACCCATGAAAAACGCCCCCAAAACGCCCTTTTTCACCCAATTTCCCACACCAACCGACCACCATCCGCACACCCATTAATGCAACATTTATACCCATTAATGCTACATTAATCCCCATAAATGTACATTTATTCCCATAATTGTACATTTAAGCCGATAAACTCCGCATTTGGTACACAAATAAAATAAAAGAAAAGAAAAATAAATAAAAGAAAAGGTGGCGGTGGTGGAGTGCGCGCACACGCGCACGAACACACGCACACGCACGCGAGAGAAGACACCGCCGCCCCACCGCCAAAAATTTTTAAAAAAATTCTTCAGAAAGAATGACGCCTATACAACAAAAACAGCCCCTGCACGCAACGCCCGCCTACCGCCCTGCACCTCGTCATAAACCGACGACAGCCTCAACGCCGATGAAATCTCAGTCCACGTCTCAATCGGGAAGAGCCAGCCGACATCAGACTCTCCCCAACAGCATCCAAATCCAAAAAAACAGCCCAAAATTTCGCGTCTAAGCCACTTCCCGGCCCAAAATGATATCACCCTCCACCCAATGCGATTCGCGCGATTCTGCGGCATTTATGAGACTCTCAGAATATCTTAGGGATATTATCAACAGCCTCCTGCTTCTTTGCATCCACGATTTTTGCATAAATCTGCGTTGTTCTCAGTTCCCGGTGTCCAAGAAGTTTACTCACCGTATAGATATCCGTCCCCAGAGTCAGCATCATCACCGCAAACGTATGCCTCGCCACATGAAACGATATATGCTTGTCAATCCCTGCCCTCAGAGCCCAAATCCTCAGACTGTTGTTTGTTTCAGCCGGAAAACGGATATCTCCGAACACACGATCGGCCGCCTTTGCATTGCCCCTCACACCAATCAGCTCTGCCGCCTGTGCAGTGATGTCCAGATACTCCTGCCCCCCGGTTTTCTTCTGACGGAACACCAACCTGGTCCGTCCATTAAGTTCCGTCACATCCCCCCACGACAGCTTCTCAACATCCGAGCGGCGCAGACCGGTGAGACAGGCGAAAAGGAATGCCCTCTTGATTTCAGGATAATCACAGTCAGTCCCCGCCATAGCCCGTACCTCTTCAAGAGTCAGATATTCCCTCGTTCCCTCCCGAGTACTGAAACCCGATATACCCCTCATCGGGTTTGTTCTTATGATACCGTCCTCGTAAGCCTGACGCAGACATGTACGAAGTTTATTGAAATATGAATGCTTGGAATTCTGCGACAGCGGACGCCTTTCCCTCCGCACCCTACGGTCACACCCGAAAGCCTCAGCACTATTTTCCAGATAATCACGAAAACCCTGCACCCACTTCGGTGTGATATCGGCAAAAGTGAGCGACTGACGTGGATCATACTTCATCAGATGCCGCAGACATGATGCCCAGTTACCGAAATTACCACTGCTCTCCTTCTTCTTGCGCTTCTCCGATAGCGCATTATAGTAGTCATAAAACAGAGTATCTTCCCTACTGTCCTCCTTAAAGCCGTGCGCCCCCCTCTGAATATCCACAATACGTTGCGCCTTGATGGAGGCCGCCAAAGCCAATGTCTGCTTATTGCGCTCCTTATCAGCCCTTGTCTTTTCCGGAACAAGATACAGTTTCAGAAACTCATACTCCCTGCGACCGTTGATATAGATTGCAAGATACAAAGACACATTTCCGTTTGCGAGAGTCTTGCGCCTGATTCTCACAGGCTCTTTTATTGATGATGCTGCCATGATGATTTATATTTGTCATTTTTTGGTACTTCTGGTACTCAAATCCCACGAGTACCAAAATAGTACCACAAATATAGAACATTCACAGCATATCCACAGCACAAAAACACAAAAATTTCACATCCCCTCATCACAACATAACATCCTATATCATACACATTTATATGCTGTACACATGTCACAAATATGCCATCGTCATGCTATTCTGAAAATTTTTCCAAAACCCAACTTTTTTTCATCTCAAAAAAGTTTTAAATTTGTGAACAAAGATATAAATAACTACTGTCATGTGCAAAACGAAAATGCGTTCTTTCGGACGCTATATTTTAATCGGTCTGATAATACTGCTGACGATGGCTGCCTACGGGGCCTCGATGGGGATATACGGCGAGACTGTGGTCAACGCCTGGGTGCCATTCGGTGGCGCTCTGATAATAGCCCTGCTGTCGGGAAGCCGCATGTGGAGGCTCTGGAGCCGGCTCTCGCAAAGCGACTCGATGTGGTTTAACCTCGCATGCCACACCGTAACGGCCACAGGGGTGGTGATGGCCGCATTCTATGTATGCAACTACGCTTTCGCCGACAGTACCACTCTCCACAAGGAGACTGTGGTGGTGGAGCGACGCTACTCCGAGACGCGCCACCGCACGAAGCGCATATCGCGCCGTGTGTATGGCCGTGGAGAGCCCTACAAGGTATACTACATCGATGTGCGGTTTGTCGGCTCAGGCAAGACCAAAGCCATATCGCTGAAAAACGACCTCTTTCGCCGCATACACACCGGCGACACACTCAGCCTTGACACCGAGGCCGGGCTGCTGGGATTTCCGGTGATAATACGCCACGGAGCGCCGATAGACATCCCTCAGTCGAGCTATCGGATACCGCGCCGATAGGCCAATGCCCCTGTCAAGGGCACTACACGGGATTTCACGGAATTTTGCAGAATTTCACACCGGCGTTTTGAAAATTCGCAGGAAATCACTACCTTTGCACCGCTTTTTAGCATCCCCGTGTGATGGGAAATTAGAAAGCTCTAATTTTGAGTAACACAATTTTTTATTCCAACAAAATGAAGACTTACAATCTTGCGGCACAGCCCCGTACCGACCTCGGCAAGAAGGCTGCCAAGACCCTCCGCGCCGAGGGCCTCATCCCCGCTGTCCTCAATGGCGGCGAAATCGTTACCCTCCCCTATACCGCAGCTCTCAAGCCCGGTGAAAAGCTCGTGGAGATCGGCAACGGCAAAGGCATCATCACTACCGATATCGTAGTAAAGAACGACGACGTGCGCAAGCTCCTCTATACTCCCGACGTATTCGCTATCGAACTCGAAGTAAACGGTGAGAAGCGCAATGCAGTGCTCCGCGAAGTACAGTTCCACCCCGTAAAGGACACCGTACTCCACATCGACCTCCTCGAGGTTAGCGAAAACAAGCCTGTGGTAGTTGAAGTACCCGTGAAGCTCGAAGGCCACGCCGAAGGTGTGAAAGCCGGTGGTAAGCTCCAGCTCTCTATGAAGAAGCTCAAAGTAAAGGCTCCCTACACCCAGATACCCGAACGCGTGGTAATCAACATCGACAACCTCGGCCTCGGCAAGACCCTCCAGGTAGGCGAACTCCACTTCGAAGGCCTCGAGCTCGTCAACGCCAAGAACGCCGTTGTCTGCGCCGTACAGCTCACACGTGCCGCACGTGGTGCCGCTGCCAAGGCATAATCATCCGGTTACTGCCAATGAAATACCTGATTGTAGGGCTGGGCAACATCGGCGACGAATACCGTGGAACCCGCCACAACATAGGATTTATGATATTGGATGCCTTTGCCGAGGCATCCAATATTTCTTTTACCACCGACCGCTATGGCGACGTGGCCCACATGCGTCTGAAAAACAAACTGCTGACGCTCGTGAAGCCGTCGACCTACATGAACCTCTCGGGCAATGCCGTGCGCTACTGGAAGGAGAAGGAAGGCATCGACAACAACCACATACTCGTGCTCGTCGATGACATAGCCCTCCCCTTCGGAGCGATACGCCTTAAGCCGTCGGGCTCCGATGCGGGCCACAACGGACTGAAAAACATAGCCCAGATGCTCGGCACGGCCGCCTACCCGCGCCTGCGCTTCGGCATAGGCAACGACTTTCCCCGCGGATGCCAGATAGACTACGTGCTCGGCCGCTTCACCCCCGCACAGCGTGAGGAGTTGCCACAGCGCATCGAGATAGCGTGCGATGCCATCAAGGCATTCTGTCTGAGCGGCATACAGTTTGCCATGTGCAACTTCAACAATAACGGCCCGGCCCCGGCCAAGGGGACGGCCACCTCAAAAAACACTGACAACAATGCCACTGACTGAAGAACGGATTGACAAATGGATGTGGGCGACCCGAATATTCAAGACCCGCACCATCGCCACCGATGCCTGCAAGAAGGGCCGGGTGCTGATGGGTGGAGTTGCCGTAAAACCGTCGAGGACAGTGAAGGAGGGCGACGTGATAAGCGTGCGAAAGCCGCCCGTCACCTACTCTTTCCGAGTGAAAGCACTCACCGCCAACAGACTCGGCGCCCGGCTCGTGCCCGACTATCTTGAAAACATCACCCCTCAGTCGGAACTCGACCTGCTCGAGGTAGTGAAGATAAGCGGATTCATCGACCGCCGCAAGGGCCTCGGTCGACCTACCAAACGCGAAGGCCGCGAGCTGTCGCGATTTAAGGAGGAAGCCATGGACGACGGCTGGGACTTTGATTTTGACTTCGATTCCGACGACGAATGACCGTCACTCTGCCGATACTGTGCGACCGGTTCAACAGGTTTAATGAGCGGATATTCGGGGGCCGACTGCCGCGCATACCGCTGCGCGTAAGTTCCGCCGCCACACGTGCAGGGAGCTTCTCCCACCGCACGTCGCGTAGCCGATCAGGCATAGTCCACACGCGCTCGATAAGCATAAGCAGTGCCTTCGATCTTGAGCCCGATGCCCTCGACGATGTGATAATCCATGAGATGATTCACTACTGGATCGACCTCTACGGACCGCGTGAGACTCCCCACGGCCCGGCGTTTCGCGCCATGATGGATGAAATCAACCGCACACACGGACGCAATATCTCCATCCGGCTTTCGGCCACGCCCGAAGCAAGCCGAAAGCCCCGTTTCGTCGGGGTGATGGAGCTACCCGACGGACGTACAGGCATAGTCGTGCCGGTACGTTCGCGCCTTGCCGCCATGTACCGCGACATTCCGCGGCTCTTCGGCGCGGTCAACTGCCGGTGGTACGTATCATCTGACGGATATTTCTCACGTTTCCCCTCCGCACTTAAGCCCAAGCTATACATTACCGACCCCGGATGCCTTAAGGCGGCACTCGCCGGAGCACGCGAATTTACCATCTCCTCCGACAGGCTGATTATGTCGTCATCATCCTGATTGACAGCAGACATCACGCCCGCAAAATTTTTCGCGCACGGAATTTAACGCAACATTTGCAAAATATAAATGTTTTGCGTAATTTTGCACGCGATTTACCACAGCCCGCATTATGCGCATGCCGTGACACCTTGATTAATAACAACAAAACATTATACTGCAATGAAGAGAACATTCCAGCCCTCCAACCGCAAGAGAGTAAACAAGCACGGTTTCCGTGAACGTATGTCCACTCCCAACGGTCGCAAGGTCCTCGCACGTCGTCGTGCCAAGGGTCGCGTCCACCTCACCGTAAGCGATACCATCGCCCGCAAATAATACCCCTCTCTTACATAAGTAAACTCATCAAAGCACGGCAATTAACCGATTGCCGTGCTTTATGTATATGTACACGTGATGAACGTCACGATAAGTTGCTCGGTAAGTCTGTCTGTTACCACATTTTTTCGTAAATTTGCAGGTGTCAACACATCTATAAGAAAAGAACAAAAAATCATATACCTGCAATGGCAAAAGAACTGAAAAACCTCACCAAGCGCAGTGAGGACTACTCAAAGTGGTACAACGAACTGGTGGTCAAGGCCGATTTGGCCGAACAGAGCGCAGTGCGCGGCTGCATGGTAATCAAACCCTACGGCTACGCCATCTGGGAAAAGATGCAGCGCTATCTCGACGACATGTTCAAGGCCACCGACGTGCGCAACGCATACTTCCCCCTGCTTATCCCCAAATCGTTCCTCTCCCGTGAGGCCGAACATGTCGAGGGATTTGCCAAGGAATGTGCCGTAGTGACACACCACCGTCTCATGAACGCACCCGACGGCTCGGGAGTAGTGGTCGACCCCGAGGCACGCCTCGAAGAGGAGTTAATCATCCGCCCCACTTCCGAGACAATCATCTGGAACACCTACCGCAACTGGATCAATTCATACCGCGACCTTCCTATCCTCTGCAACCAGTGGTGCAACGTATTGCGCTGGGAGATGCGTACACGCATGTTCCTCCGCACCGCTGAATTCCTCTGGCAGGAGGGCCACACAGCCCACGCCACTTCCGAAGAGGCCGAGGCTCGCGCTATCCAGATGCTCGACGTATATGCTGATTTCGCCGAGAAGTATCTTGCCGTACCTGTGGTAAAAGGCGTGAAGAGCGCCAACGAACGCTTTGCCGGCGCCATCAACACCTACACCATCGAGGCCATGATGCAGGACGGAAAGGCTCTCCAGTCGGGCACCTCCCACTTCCTCGGCCAAAACTTCGCCAAGGCGTTCGACGTGACCTTCGTCAACAAGGAGAACAAGCCCGAATACGTATGGGCCACATCATGGGGAGTATCTACCCGCCTTATGGGCGCACTCATCATGACCCACTCCGACGACAACGGCCTTGTGCTCCCTCCCCACATCGCCCCCATCCAGGTAGTGATAATCCCCATCTACAAGAACGCCGACCAGCTCGCCGCCATCTCGGCACATGTCGACCCCATCATCAACCGTCTGCGCGAGCTCGGCATCAGTGTCAAGTATGACGACGCCGAAAACCGCCGTCCGGGATTCAAGTTTGCCGACTACGAGCTAAAGGGTATCCCCGTACGTCTCGCCATCGGCGCACGCGACATCGAGGAAGGCACTGTCGAGATAATGCGCCGCGACACACTCGAGAAGCACTCCGCACCCCTCGAAGGCATCGCCGAATATGTTGCCACACTTCTTGAAGAGATTCAGCAGGGTATCTACAACAAGGCACTCCGCCTCCGCGAGAGCATGACACGCCCCGTCGACACCTGGGAGGAATTCAAGACCGAAATCGAGAAGGGCGGATTCCTGCTCGCACACTGGGACGGAACAACCGAGACTGAAGAGAAAATCAAGGAAGAGACAAAGGCCACCATACGCTGTATCCCCTTCGACGGCGACACCACTCCCGGCACTTGTATCTACACCGGCAAGCCTTCGGCACGCCGTGTGATTTTCGCCCGCAACTATTGATTTTTACCGACATACAATGCTTATGTAGAGGGATGCATCCCTCTACATAAGCATTCCACTTTCTAAATATCCGAGCCATGTCATCTCCACTGCCGCGTATCGCAATCGTAATCCCATGCTACAACGAGGAAGAAGCGCTCCCGATTACATCGGCACGCATACTCTCTCTGCTCGACCGCATGGCCGCCGACGGTCTTGTGGCCCTCGACAGCTTCATAATGTGCAGCAACGACGGAAGCCGCGACGGCACATGGCAGGTAATCGAACAGCTTCACTCCGACGACACGCGCATCAAAGGCATATCGCTCGCCCACAACCGCGGGCACCAGTACGCCCTGCTTGCCGGACTGATGGCAGTACGCGATATGTGCGATGCAGCCATATCGATTGACGCCGACCTGCAGGACGACCCGGAAGCAATAGTACGCATGGTAGAGGAGTTTCGTCTCGGCAAAGAGATTGTGTACGGAGTGCGCTCAAGCCGTGCCACAGACACATGGTTCAAGCGTTCGACCGCACACGCTTTCTATTCACTGCAGCACCATATGGGCCTCGACACCGTCTACGACCATGCCGATTACCGTCTGCTGAGCGCCAGGGCTCTCGACCTGCTGTCGGAATATGGCGAAAGCAACCTGTTTCTGCGAGGCATAATACCACAGCTCGGCCTTGACACGGCGATTGTGACCTACGAGCGCCACGAACGTGTGGCCGGCGAGTCGAAATATCCGCTCGCCAAGATGCTCAGCTTCTCAGTCGACGGCATCACGTCGTTCTCATCCAAGCCGATACGCATTATTTTTGTCGTAGGCCTCATACTGCTGATTATCGACATCGCGGTAGCAATCTGGGTATTCGCAAGCTACTTCTCCCACAGCACAATCTCGGGCTGGACGTCGCTGATTATCTCCATATGGTTTCTCGGCTCCCTTACATTAATGGCCATCGGCATAGTAGGTGAGTATGTAGGCAAAATATATACCGAGGTAAAGCATCGTCCGCGCTACGCCATCCGCGACCGCTTGCTCTAACCTCCATATAGCACCGAGTCATACTCGACAAAATAACAACGCCGCACACCTAAAAAACCGGTAGTGCGGCGTTTTGCTGTTACTTGCCGAACATGATGGCTCTGTCGCGCTTGGCTGCCTGGCGTGCCAGCTTTTCAGGCACGAACTTCCATTGGTTGAGCGGACGAGGATTTACTTTGCCGTGTTCACGGATATATTCGGTGAGATAGTGGCGGAGATCGCGGTCGGTAGCACTGATGATACGCGACGGCAACTCGGAGTGCGGGATGCCGGCACCCTTGGTCAGCAGTTCACCGCCTCCGTTGCCCCTATAGGAGTTTAGAGCCACTTTATAATGCTGTGCAAGGTCAAACGGACGCCCGTCGGCCATACTGAGTATGGTAATCTTCTCGCCTTCGGGTCGGGTAACATCGACCTCATATATTATGCCTGCGGCAGAGTCGAAATTGTAGCTTGCGTTTTTCAGTTTGGAGTGGGTCTGGTCGCCACTGCGCGTACCGTCGCTGAACAGCATCATGTGGTCATCGGCCGATTTCATCTGCTGTGTCCACAATCCGTATGAGCGTTCCAGATAATTCTTTATCTCCTCTCCGGTTAGGTCCATTACATACAGCATGTTCTCATACTTGTAGAGATTGAACATGTCGCTTACTGTAATCTCTCCCGCAGGAATAGACGCATCGTAGCTCAGCGGCGCCACAAACGATACGTCAGCGCCTGTAATGCCGAGCTGAAGTTCATGTATGAGGTCGACAAACGCCGACGGTCCGAAGTAGGCATCGCGAGTGGTTATACCTCGTGTCATAGTACCGATAGGAGTGTCGACATACTCCTTTATCGTAGCCATCTGCGGTGCGAATTCTGCCATAAACAGACTGTCTGGCTCATAAGAATCCATGTCGGAGATATGTCCGTCGATTTTTTTGCCGACAACATGTCCGAGGCTGTCGACACTGAAAGTCATCTCGACATCCACAAGGTGCACGGCATTGTTGGCCGGATTCATCACCAATACGCTGTCACCGTCGACATTTACAGTCCATTTGTTTTCAGTGCGGTGGTCGTGTCCCATGAGTACAACATCGAACCCAGGCACCCGCTGAGCCACCTCGAGTGATGCATTCTCCTTGTAGTTTACCAGGATATTGCCGGCCTGACCCGAGTGGAACAGACCGACAAGCACATCGGGATGCTCGCGCTCCATGATTACTGGTACCCATTTGCGGGCAGTCTCCTCCATGTCGTCAAAACGGAGCCCTTGCCACAATACCTCGGGCAACCACGCCGGTATGCCGGGGGTAATCATTCCGAGCACGGCAATCTTTATACCCTTGCGATTGATTACGGTATATGGACGGAAGTGAGGTTCGCCTGTAGCGGTATTTATTACATTGGCGCCGAGCACAGGCATTGAGCACTCCGCGGCCCAGCGGTCCATCACCTTGCGTCCCGTCTCTACGTCGTGGTTGCCGATTGTGCCGGCGTCGTATCCTATAAAGTCGAGCATACGAGCTGCAATATGGGGAGAAACGGTATCGACATAATTATAATAATATACTGTAGGCTGCCCCTGAAGTATATCGCCGTTGTCGACAACGATGACAGCATCGTCGCCCATCCGGCTGCGCACGTCTCTGACGGCAGAGGCCACACGCGCCAGACTGCCGTCGGATGGCTTTCCGGTAATAAAATTGTAGGGGTAGAAATTGCCGTGCACGTCGCTTGTCTGAAGCATTCGCAACTTTATATCTTCGGCAAAAAGAGTGGCTCCGCAAAGCGCAGCCATGGCAAGTATAGAGATTCTTCTCATAATTAAAATTTCATCACCGGCATACATCGCTACATGCAGCCGGCACATTAATCGGTAGCTTATAAAAATTGCATGGAAGCGGACGGTATGGACGCCACTTCCATGCAAAAATATCGAATTTTGATGAGACAGACAAAAAATCACAGAGCCTCAAGCACCAACACACGCGAAGAGAAGTCGGTGGCATCAGCTTTATCTACACTGTGGAACGCCGGCATCGGCAGACCGTTTGACATGAGAGCACGTCCGCTGAAAGTCTTGCCCTCAAACGGGAGCGCTTTGTTGTCGATGCGGTTAAGCTCCTTAACACGATAGATTTTATCGGGGTCGAGGCCATCCATAGGTACGCGGTGAAGCTGCTCGGCAGCCATCGACTCGGTCTTCCACCAGAAGAAAGCAGCCTGCTTCTTGTCGGGTGACACATACATCAGTGATGCCACTCCCTTCTTGTCGAAGGGCGACTGGAGACGATACAGGTCGCCGAGTTGCACCACAGGACGTATGGCTTTATAGTCGGCTATGGCACGACGTGTCTGCTCCTTTTCAGTATCAGTCATATCCTTAGGCTGAAGCTCCATGCCGAGACGTCCGGCCATGGCCACGTCGGTACGGTATTTCAACGAAGTACGCCGTCCGGTCTGATGATTGGGCGCGGCGCTGATATGGCTGCCCATACCTATCGCAGGGAAGAAATAGCTTGTGCCCCACTGGATATATACACGCTGCAGAGCATCGGTATTGTCGCTGGTCCAATACTCGTCAAACCATGGCAGATAGCCGTAGTTGACACGTCCGCCACCGCTTGAACACGCCTGTATCACTACATCGGGATGCTTGGCACGAATACGGTCGAGCGTCTTCGTAAGCCCACGCCAGTACTCGATATTGTTGTGGCTCTGACGGTCGGTCGACAGATACTGCGAGCCATGTATTGCCATTGCGTTGTTTGCATCCCATTTTATGTAGGCGATTTCCGGATACTTTGTCATTAGCGTGTCGACTATGGTGAACACTATATCCTGACATTTCGGATTGGCCAGGTCGAGCGCCACCTGCGCTTTACCGCGCCCGGGCATATTTGCACGGTTTGACGCCTTGATAATATACTCAGGATGCTTTTCATAAAGCTTACTCTTCTCGTCGAGCATCTCCGGCTCAATCCATATACCGAACTTTACACCCGACTTCTTTGCAGCACCGGTCAGTCCCTTTATGCCATTGGGGAGTTTATTGGTATCGACCACCCAGTCGCCAAGCCCCTGCTGATTGTTGTCGCGGGGATATTTATGGCCAAACCATCCGTCGTCCATCACAAACAGTTCGCCGCCAAGAGAGGCAATATCCTCCATCATCTGCACCATCTCGTGCTCCTTTATGTCGAAATAGACACCCTCCCATGAGTTAAGCAGCACATCGCGCAACTTGTCGCCATGGGCGAGTTTGGTATCACGGCCCCAACGGTGGAAGTTGCGGCTCACCTGCCCCATACCGTTGTTGCTGTATGTAACGGCCAGGACGGGAGTAGTGAATGTCTCTCCCTTTGCCAGATGATACGGAGAATGCTCCTCGTTGATACCGGCAAAGAAGTGAATCCAATTGCTGTTATCGTTAAGCGTGCGCAGCTTGAACGCTCCGGGGTAGCATAAAGCGGCGCCGACTACGCGGCCACTGCGTTCCTGAGGCTTGCCGTCGAGCGAGAACATCATTTCGCCATGAGCGGCATGATTGGGACGAAGCTGATCGCGCGACTTGACTACCTTCACGCCATGTGGAAGAGGCAACTCCTCAAGCCAGCCCTCCTTGGCCCATTCGCCATACAGATTGCTGGTCCATACGTCGCCGTAAGGGAGGGCAATATATCCGGAAGCGTATTCAGAAAGAACCACATCGCCCTTCTCGCCATGTGATATATCACTCCACATTTCTATGATATCAGTCTCCGGATAAGTGCGGTAATTGAGCCGCACGTAGAAGGGATAATACTTGTCTTTAAGACTCACCGAAGTGACATTTCCCTCACGCTCCACACGGTCGACAACAAGGTCGAGTGTCATATTGCCGTCGGTATGGGTGGCGGCCACGGCTGTCTCGCGACGCGTGTTCATTCCATAAGGAGGATATGCGTTTACAGCCGGAGCGCCGGATGACGTCATCGACCGGATATCCTCATCACTTAATTTATCACCGTAGTGGTAGAAGCGTAATTCCTTGCCCTTGTCAGCCTTCAGCACAAGCGATGTGGCAGGTGTAGACACATGGACAATCTCGGCAGAAATGTCTGACAAGCCGAGCATAGGCAGTGCCAGGAGAGAGGCATATGCCATGGATAACTTAAGGTTCATAAATTTACTTTAAGGTTGATAGTTTAGAATTGTTGTAGACAATCGCTTAGAGCATGCTCTAATTCACATTCGGAAGCAAATTTAAAAATTATTTAGATGTTTCGCAAATGGTTTCATTGCATTTTCATATCATAACGAACCATTTTCGCCATGAAACAGGGCATTTCATTGAAGCAGACTGAATTTATCGGAAAAATTTGGGGAGTTGCCAACGTATTGTTAACTTTGACAAAAACGACCCATATGGATATCAGAGACCACATAACAGGCGTGCAGCATATAGGACTGCCCACCGATGACATCGACAGAAGCATGGCATTCTACAGTTCAATTGGATTCTCCCCTATTTATGAAACCGTCAACGAAGCCGCCGACGAGCGCGTTGCATTCATGTCACTTGGCAACCTTGTGATGGAAATATATGAAAATCGCCATGCGACTCACAGAACAGGAGCCATAGACCATGTGGCCCTTGACGTACACGATATCGACACACTGTTCACACATGTGACTGCTCTTGGATACAATGCTATTGAAGGCCATGTATGCTCGCTCCCTTTTGGGGAGAAGGGGGTGAAGTTCTTTACCATACAGGGTCCTGACGGCGAAAAGATTGAATTCTGCGAACGCCTTAGATAGGCTAAGGCCATTCCTTGCATATGCCGACAAACCGCCAGGCAGATTTGTTATACAAAAGAAAACAGCACAGACATGTACACAGCATCGCAAAAACGCAAAGAAAACATAGCTGAATATCTGCTATATATGTGGCAGATTGAGGACCTAATCCGCGCCAACAATCTCGATATAGACAAAATACGCTCTTCCATTATCGACCTCTACGACCTCCCCCCCGAGAAGAAAAAAGAGATGGAAGAATGGTATGAGTCGCTTATCGACATGATGCGGCGCGAGGGTGTAGAGAAAAACGGCCATCTGCAACTCAACAAAAATGTGATAATACAACTCGACGACCTGCATCGTCAGCTAATGGCCGACCCTAAGTTTGTCGACTATCAGTCGGCTTTCTACCATACGCTACCCTACATCGTGGAACTGCGAGCACGCCAGGGCGATGACAAACTCGGTGAAATCGAGACATGCTTCGCCGCACTCTACGGCACGTTGCTGATGCGTCTGCAAGGTAAGGAAATCTCGAAAGAAACATCCGCGGCCATCTCAGGCATAACCCGATTCCTATCCCTTTTGGCCCGCTATTTCAAGCTCGACCAGGAGGACAAACTGTTTGACAACCCCGATACAAAGTAACCCGCAAATACCCGCATTCAAATATGAGCATCCTTGATTACTTCAAACGCAAAGGCATTGACAAACGAAATTACGACCTTGTCGTAACTTCCGACAAGCCTTACCAGACAGGAGTGACAGACAAAGATGGCATAATATGCCACAAGACATTTACTCCTCCGCTAAACATGGTTGCAGGGGAGGAATATCACCTGCCGGTAAAGGTCAGTTTTGACAAACGGAATCTTTACAGCCTTGAGCTATATCTGCCGGATGCTTCTACTGTAGAAATGCTGAAATCATTGCCGGAAAATACAACCGTGATGATCAGTCTATGGCTGTTTCTTGATGACGGCTCTTTCTTTATCATTTTTCCCGATGAAGTAAATCCTTATTTCGATGAAAACAGAATGATTACATTCTATCGTATATCATTTTCAAGAGCAGGATTCCACTCCGAACGTAAAAATCTCAAGGATGTATTTACATCGGAAGAGATATGCAACTTTCTAAGGGAGGAGCTTACCACTCATGACATTGTCGAGATACAGCCGAGAATCCTTGGCACAACCGACGACGGCGTAGACTGCCGGTCAATAGAAATCAGCTCACCAACCGCAGAGTATATAGCCAGAGCCATTGAGTCAATACACAACTCCGGCATATGACACCAATACAAGGCGCCTTGCGTCACCCATCTGTGCCGATACAAACAGCGCTGTGTCAACGGGATTTTGACACAGCGCCACATTTTTTTTGATAGGGTCAGAGCAGAGCAAGCACTTGCGGAAGGAGTGGCTGCACGTCGTCATTGACAATAAGATTGACACATGGATGTTTCTCGGGATGCGCAGTACGCTGCTGAGCCTCTATGCGTGCCTTTACCTGCTCGGCAGTCATGGAGTTACGCCGCATCACGCGCTTTATCTTCAACTCTTCAGGAGCAGACACTTCCCATACATCATCAACAAGTCTGTCAAGACGGCTCTCATAAAGCAGAGCAGTCTCAAGCCATACACGCTCAACGCCTGCCGACTCTGCCCACCGGCGAAAATCAGCACGCACGGCGCCATGCACTATAGAGTTGAGCAGCTCAAGCAAAATTGCATCGGCAAAAACTACAGCACCAAGACGCTTTCGGTCGATATTTCCATCGGCATCTATGGCATCGCCGCATATCTGTGTGGCAATAGCCTGCTTAATTTCTTCATCGCCATCCATAATCACTTTGGCCCGCGAGTCACAGTCATAGACAGGATAGCCCATCGTGCGCAGCATTTCCGATACTACGGACTTGCCGCTGCCGATTCCTCCGGTAATTGCGGTAATCTTCATGGTGTAATAAGTGTTTTAGTAAGAGTTTGTAATAAATGGTATTAAAGATTATATAACAGGTATGATTTCAAAGAGATAATAGTAATGGGACATCATTACTGATGACGCTGCTCTACAATGTACTCGACGCTGTCGGGAGAAATGGTCACATCACGGTACAGTTCAGGCATGAGCGACATTGTAACAGGAATCTTCGATGTTGGAGCCGACAGAGCATCGGCAAAATCAACATAAGCCTTTATATCGTAAGGCTCTGTATTATATGCACTCATCGGAATAAGATAGCTGACCTCTATCTGTGACGGGAATGTAAGCAGTCCATAGCCATGGGGCATGTTCTTGACTACAACCGATGCCATCTGGCTGCGCGCGATAAGAGGCTCGACAGGTATGGTTACGGTAACATTGTCGGGAATGATACGCACACCGTCGATAGGCTTTATCTTGACCAATACGGAAGTAGTATCGGTAAGTTTTGAGCGTATGATTGGCATCGTCTCGACCGATGTAAGCGAATGTGGCATATCGGTGACAGAATATAAAGTCACCGAATCGGTATTGATAGTAAGCGGACCGTTTACGATATTGCCAAGGGCCGGGCGCACATCAGCATTGACATGCACAGCCACTTTGCGGCCCGGACTTGTAGTATATATAAGTTTAAGCGAATCGGGCGCTACGGTAACAATCTGTGATGAACTTCCGAAATAGTCGCGCAGACGCGCCCCGAGATCCTGCCGGCCCATCAGAAAACGGTTGTCATCAGTGCGTCCCACATACTCCGCCCAATCGATTTTCATCACCTTGGAGTTGTTGAAGCGGTAACGCATCAGTATCGACCCTTTGTCTCTTACACTTGCCTTTATCACAGGCGGTACGTCGGTAATAAATGTAACGCTGTCGGGCACATTGACAATGGCTATGGGCACATCAATGTCGTCCTGCGATTCATTGTTAAGAGTAAGAAGCAGCCAAAATATGTAGGAAATGGCCAGAAACAAAAGAAACAGACCCACTTCACGGCCACGTGAAGACGTGACCGCAAGGTGGATTCTGTCTGTTATTTTACGTATTTTTTCCGTCAGTGCCATCCTCGCTATAGTGATATATCTGAGGGGGTTGATTACAAATTAGGCGCATCCGGAATACCGACGGCCGAATTATTTCTGAGCAGTTGCCTCGGTGATTTCCTGAGAAGAAGGATATACCGAATTCTTGTCGATTGTAATGCGCACGCCTTCGGAAATCTCTACGTCAAAAGTAGTAGTGCCTACATTGCGGATTTTTCCGTAGATACCACCGGCAGTAATAATCTTGTCGCCCTTGGCAAGTGCGTCGCGGAATTTCTTAATCTCCTTCTGCTTCTTCTGCTGCGGACGTATCATAAAGAAATAGAATACGGCGAAAAGTATTACAATTAGACCGATATTCATTATTCCGGCACCGTTTCCGCCGGCAGCCTGGAGAGCTATTAGATTGTAAATCATGTTTAAAAAGTCGTTGTTGTATTTATTATTAAATTTCTTCTCCTGCAAATATACACATATTTGCCGAGAAACCATCACTCAAGGCCTTTTTTGAGGCAAAATACTCAAACCATCGCAACATTCCCGACAATGGCACAGGATTATGCCGACCTTGATGTCACTCCTTTACCAGTGTGCCGTCGCTCTTAAGTTGATTGATTATACCATAGAGCATGCCGGTAACAAACTGTCCGCTCTTTGCAGTCGAATAGTAGTTGGCTATTTCGGTATATTCATTAACTGTCACAACGGTAGGTATAGAGGGGAAGTTAAGTAGCTCGGCTATTGCAGTCTCAAGTATCACTATATCCATGAACGCGAGACGCTCAGGATCCCAGGTGCTACCCTCAAGGCGCGAGTCGATAAGAGCGCGGTACTCCTGCTGATGGGCCACAGCCGCATCAAAAAGACGCGGACCGAAGCGCTCATCCTCAATATCCTTAAACTTGGGCATCAGATTGACACTCTCCAGGTCGTCGCCGGCATGAGCGAAGCGACGTATAGTCTTCAGAACGAATGAGCCCATTATTGCCAGGTCATCATTCCAGAATACAGACTGAGCCTCAAGAGCCTCGGCCAACTCGTCGCTGTCGGCTATCACATTCTTGAAAAGAGCGTACCACAACTCACTGTCTTTCTCCATGTCACTCACTGGATCGGCCATGTAAGCCTTGTATATCTCCGACTCCATGATTTTGTCAAGCAGATGGCGCAGAGTCACCTGATCGTCAATCCAGCTTATGGGGGTAGCCTCAAGATATGCTTTCATATCGGCATTTTCAGCGATAGCGCGCACAAACTGATTCTCGACAAATTTCATATTCGGGTTGAGATCGTCATGGCTTGGGAGATATTTATGCTTGGCCTCGTCAATCTGTATCTCGCGCATATGCGTCAGGTCTATCATCAACTGCAGGAGCGAATGATAAAGTTCGTAGGCCTTATCGAGCGATGTGCCGAGCGAACGGCGGGCATCTATCAGCGAAGAGCGCACGTCGGCATAATCGTCAATCGTGGCATCAAACATTCTGAGAGCCTCGTTGTAGCCGTTGATTGTAAAGTCGGGATTGGAACGCACCAGAGTGTCGATACCCTTGTCGCGCAGAAGCACAGTGCGTATCAGATTCTTCCACAGGCGTGCTTCATCATCAATCTCCATCGGAGTGCGCTTGCGCATGTATTCCTTGAATATGGCCGATTCTTTCAGAGCGGCGCTGTATACTCCTCTCAGCGGAGTCAAGGCTTCAATCCATGAACGCTGCGCAGTAATAATCGGACGGAGTTCATCGTTGGTTGACAGTGCGGCAGCAATGCGGGTGTACGGCTGTCCTGATTTCGAACGTTCGGGAGCAATTATGCGCAATATGTTGTCGCTGTCGAATGTTATGCGATAACCCGAGTTGTCGAGAAGCAGCAACAGGAGTTCATTGTATAGCGAGTGGGCGAAGCGCTTGTCGCGTGAAGGTGCGTCGGGTGCCGGGATAATATTAAATCGGCTTCGTGTAAGAAGGTAGGAATAAAGCATTTGTACTACCTTCATTCTGATGAGTATTCTATTAATCATAACTCGCTTTTTTGAACTCTTTCAATTATCGATTCTGAACTCTTTCAATTTTTTTCGGCTGCAAAGTTACAAAACATTCTCCACTCCAACCTACTTTTATCCCGGAAAAAATGAAGATTTGTTAAAATATAGAAATATCGCAGGTTCAACTGGCAAGTGCAAAATTAGCGATTTGTTTGAAGAACTCGGTTTTCGGGTTTGAAAAACCGAGTTTTTTCCGTGGTCTGAGGTTTAGTTTCTTTGCGACATTCTTGATGTATAGGTC